>MDTC01238653.1_pt1 | contig 17491 bp, 16 predicted proteins | sample 811181 | NCBI WGS metagenome assembly MDTC01 (sample SAMN05326644, study PRJNA326480) | marine metagenome | isolation source: seawater | place: Pacific Ocean: North | collected 2011 | reverse complement strand
GTCACAACATGAAAGAACACTCTTTATGATGACCTGTCTCTATGGCATGTATTTACGAATATCTGAACTGGCAGCTAGTGATCGTTGGATGCCATCAATGAATGATTTTTTTATGGACGGTGATGAAAATTGGTGGTTTAAGACCGTTGGAAAAGGTAATAAGGCACGTCAAATTGCTGTGAGTGAGCTAGTGCTTAATGCTTTAAAACGTTATCGATTGTCACTGGGGTTACCTGCCCTACCTGTTCTGAGCGATACAAGCCCCCTCATTGGTCAGACAAGAAACCGTCATTTACCTATTAAAGACACGAAAAGAATTCGAGTCCTAGTTCAAGCTTGTTTTGATCGTGCTGCTGATACTTTAACTTTGCAAGGTATGGAATTAGATGCGGCACAATTACGCACTGCGACGGTGCATTGGCTACGTCATACAGGTATCTCGGATGATGTTAAAGTCAGGCCGCGTGAGCATGTGCGTGACGATGCAGGGCATGCGTCTGGCGCAACCACTGATCGCTATATTGATATCAGCCTGCGCGAGCGAGCACAATCAGCCAAGCAAAAAAAATGCTAATCCACAATATATATTGAAGAAAAACTGTTCATTGTGAATGTGAATAATATCTAGAGCATCTTACAGAGCTCTCCATAGTTAATCGAGAACCTAATACTCCATGATATGGACTTGTGTTTGATTATTTTCAACAAAATATTTACTCAGCCACCCAGCAGTTTGTTTCTCAACACGAATACAGCCGTGACTGGCATTAACATCGGGTAATGATGGTGAACCATGTAACGCATATCCTCCATGAAAATGCATAGCGTAATGCATGGGTGCGCCACCACGGGGTCTGGGATACTTTCCAGATTTATAGTGCTCACCATTCTTACGGTAAAATGTATATGTGCCACGAACGGTCTTCGCAGAGCGGCCCAGCTTGTTACTATAGGACGCACCGCCTACTGCTTTTCCAGCACCAATTTTTCGACCATTGCTGTTGTATATACCGAAACTGAGTGTTTTAGGGTTGAACACAATTAAACGATTGCCGTCAGTTTCCCAGTATGGAGGGAAGTGTTTAAGGTAGCTTTTTTTTGAGTGGGGATTTTTAGTGAGAAGAAAAGCGGGTTTATCATTATGCCAGTACATGACTTTGGCAGCATAGCTACCGGGCGCAAATAATAGCCAGATTAGACTGAATACGGTTAGATAAACGATTTTTTTCATGATTACTCCAGACTCAATTCTAGTATTTTTTAAATATAAAAAACCTCACAAAGATTATTGTAGCCCAAAAAATATAAAAAGAAGGTGAAAATTGAATATCTTCACCTTTTTAGGAGTTGATCTGATTTTTTAGGTAATTTTTCAGATAGTTAAGCTTGCAAGTACTGAGAATGCAATAAAAGGTTTGCGTCTGGATAGTAAGAAAAGATCAAACTTCCACCTTTTATGGTATTAATTAACTTTGGCGCGTATTGCCTATCGACTGCCGGACAGCCCCAGCTATTGCCTACTCGGCCATATTGTTTGGCAAACGCATCGCTGACGTACGGAGCACCGTGGACCACGATAGCACGAGATTCTGCATTATTATTAAAACCTTTATCTAGCCCTTTTAGTCGAAGTGATAGGCCGTTATGCCCCATATAGGTGCCCTCTGTGACAAATAATCCAAGACTAGTTTCACGACTTTGCGGGCTATTGGAAAAATGCTTGGCATCCATACGTCCTGAATTCTTACCGTGTGCCACCAACAAATTCATGATGACGTGACTAGATCTTAAATCAATCACCCAGAGACGTTTCTCGTCAGAGTGACGTGAGTAATCAATGACAGTGAGTAAAGGGTTGTTTACTCCCACGCCGTTTTGAATGGCATTATTGTAAGCTTTTAGTGCTAAGGCTAGGACCTCAGGCCTTAAATTTTTAGCATCGCTGAGTATCGTTGATGTCGATATCTGTAAGGGTGTCGCCGCATGGGTTGTAGGCAACACAAAAGACGTAGAAATGAATAAAATTGCAGAAGTAACCAGTAACTTGTATTTTTTTATGTATGTCATTGAATATTAGTTGTTTTGCTGAAGGAAATACTATAATACCAGTGAAACATTAAGATAATATTAAGAAAGCCGGTTAATTGGTTATTATTTGATCAATTATACAGAGAGGCCTGCTTAGGATTGGCGCTCACTAGGTCTTTGGGTATAGAGTGGTTAGCCGCAGAAGCGCTTTAGGTATCTGATATAAAAGGAGATTCACACCACGCTTACATTAAGCCTACCTGATTGTATAATGTTGGCCTAGGAACGCCAATCATAAGAAGGCCTATATATTAAATATAGCCTAAATTGCCTAAAATACAAGCATTACCTTAATAGGCACACCTAGGTCATTGATAAATTCAGTTAACTTCTGGGGTTGGCGATGCGCACTACAAGGCTTCGACCATTGAGCTCTTTCCCATGCATTTTTAGTGCTTTTTTGATGGATTTGGGTGATTCAAAAGTAACAAATCCAAAACCCTTGGAGCGACGTGACTGGGGGTGATTGATAATGCGAACCGAAGATACCTCACCAAAATCGCTGAAAATCTCTTTTAGCTGATAGTCGCGTAATGAATAGGATAAATTGCCAACGTATAATTGAAGGCTATCACTGCCGTCATCCTCATGCATGTGCTGTCTTGAACGTGCTTTTCGAAGGACAAAGATTGCGATGAGGACGATAAGCACTGCAGCGGTAAGGATAATCCATGAATTTGTTGTCATAATTGTTCTCTTTAATTTTTGTAATCAGGTTGGATATTAAACGAAGCAGCGATTCTAACGAGATTTACGGCAAACCTCAATGGCAGCAGCAGGTCTTCTAAGCCATGCGTGTGTACCAAAAATCAACGATTTTATGCCCTAATCGTTTTCCTCGCATTTCAAATTTAGTTTCATTGATACGTGTTTGTACACGCATATCATCATGACAATCTTGATGTTCAACAAACAATGATGAGCCATGGAACACGGACTCAATATGCTCTGCATAGGGCATCCAGTCCGTCGCTATCCTCAAGCTTCCGTCAACGATAATTTTACGAGCCAAAAGACTGATCAGATCTGCTTGAATCAGGCGTCGCTTATGATGCTTTTTTTTATGCCACGGATCAGGAAAAAGAATTTGCACTTGGTGCAACGAATGATTCTTAACATGATGCTGTAATACCTCAATCGCATCATCTCGGATAACCAGTAGATTCTTTAATCCAGCCTCTGATGCTGAAGCAACACACGCACCAACACCTGGAGGATGGACCTCAACACCGATAAAATTTATGTCTGGTCTAGACTGCGCCAGCTTGACCAGAGAATCGCCCATTCCAAAACCAATTTCTAGCACAACCGGTGCTGCGTTTTTAAAACACGTAGTGACATCTTCCAGACCATCTGTCAGATCGATACCATAATCACCCCAATGGTGCTCTATCGCATGGCGTTGACGATTGGTCATACGACTCGCACGAATGACAAAACTTCGTATGGGGCGCTGCAATGTTTGCGAAATAGACATGAATCAAGGATACTCTGCACCGTTTATAGCGTGAGCACATTATCAACAACATCCAGTGAACGCAAGTACTACGCGCTAGTTGAAAGGACGGCATATGACAACTACCTCATTCAGTGAGCGCATCATTAATTGGTACCACGCCCATGGCCGCAAAACATTACCTTGGCAGCAAGGAATCACACCCTATCGAGTTTATGTCTCAGAGATCATGCTACAACAAACACAAGTGAATACGGTGATCCCTTACTACCAGGCTTTCATGAAACGTTTTCCTTCGATCAAGTCTTTAGCCTTAGCGGATCAGGATGCCGTCATGCATCAATGGTCTGGTCTTGGCTATTATAGTCGGGCTCGTAACTTGCATAAAACAGCACAAATTGTTCACTTTGAACACCATGGTCGTTTTCCAGCGAATCTTGAGGACTTAATGGCATTACCCGGTATCGGTCGCTCAACCGCAGGAGCAATACTGTCATTATCCATGCAGGTACACGCGCCCATCCTTGACGGCAATGTAAAACGAGTTCTTGCCAGACACCATGCGATCGATGGCTGGCCGGGAAAAACAGACACCTTAAAACAACTCTGGTCGGTGAGTGAAGCGTTAACGCCTCCTGAGTCAACACATTATTACAACCAAGCTATGATGGATATGGGTGCCACACTCTGCACTCGAAAATCACCGCTATGTTCTGAATGCCCTATTGAAGCTACCTGCATGGCTAAACAAACTGGTGAGTTTGATCGCTACCCAGGCAAAAAGCCTCGTGTAAAAAAACGCCGTCAGGAAAAAACCTATTGCCTATTGCTCTCCAGCAACCATGGCGTGTTATTAGAAAAACGGTCTGATCACGGTATTTGGGGAGGGCTGTGGTGCCTTCCTGAGGTGGTCGAACAGAATCATATCGCAGAGCACTGTCATTCGGCGTATGGCCTGATTAGTCAGCAGGAAACTGTATTACCCGCGTTTAAACACGTATTTAGTCATTATGATCTATTTATCAGTCCAGTAATTGTTAAAGTTAATCTTAAGCATGAATCTACTCTAGACCCAATGCGGCATTTTTGGTATACATGCGACCAAGATTTACCCGGTGGCATTGCCAAACCAACAGCCAAACTCCTAAAACAACATCAAGAGGACATCGTATGACACGCACGGTTTTTTGTCACAAGTTGCAGCAAGAATTAGAAGGCATGGATTCTGCACCCTACCCTAGCGAATTGGGTCAGCGAATTTTTGATCATATTTCACAAAAAGCCTGGGATGCATGGATTAATCACCAAACCATGCTGATCAATGAATACCGACTGAGTCTATTGGACCCAAAATCAAAAACATTTCTATTAGAAGAAATGGAAAAATTCTTATTCGGCGGAGGCAGTGCGAAACCACCGGGCTTTCAAGAAAGCGACAGTGAATAACCTAATATCAGACTCATGAAACGCTCACGAGAAGACGATCAACAGACAAACACCGCTGTATTTTGGATCTGGCTACCCGACACACTTCCTCCACAGTATCGTCGGAATATTGAGGCAGTGATGGCTAGCCAGAAAGGCTGTGATTTTTATTTAATTTGCAATCGAGAAGCAAACAATAACCTCCCCGGTGTGCTCAATTTAGTGTCTTTGAGCATGATAACCCATTACTTAGAGACTCTTAGCAAGGAACACAGCATCAAGACCAGCGAGTGTATTGAATTCGTTGAATGCCATGAGGACCTCGCTTACAAAGATGAGCTACAGACGGATCAACACCAATGTAAAGAGGTTAAGTGTCAATGTCATGACGCTTTTGTCATGCTGAGTGACCTGTTGCGTGTGCATTTTAGTTTGTATTTATTATTGACTCGTTATCAATCTGTTCTGTACCTTGATACAGACATAGAACCAGGAATATCCCCTACCCTAATTCCTCGATGGTTATCCGAGACTACGCCTATTCGACTAAGTCGTGATGATTTACTGGTCGACTTTGACATTCTTGGAATTCATAACAGTGCAATTCACTTCCTAAGGGAGATACAAGATTGGCAAAACCTGTTACTTCATAAAAAAGTGTCGTTTCATGATTCAAAAAACCAATTAAAGCGCGATTTATTCAATCCATTAGGTAATGAAACCATCAGTCTTCCAAGCTCGGTCTCATTTGTGGAAAAGGATAATGAGTGCATACAAATGCTAACTCCTCCGCTCACTCCGATATCGATGACGTTATGGGGTTTATCGAATTATGAAATGAGATCATTAAAGATGATACATGCTTTTTCTATTTAGAAGCGCTCAGCGAGGGTTTTACCCGCTATTTGACATTCAAGGACATCAAGCGGTACAAATTAATAACACCGAAGTAATGGCTAGCAGGTTAAAAGATTTAACTAGGGTATAGTTGCTGCGGAAGTTGTATAACATGTAAGTCCTGTAACGGCACAGCAACAATCTTACTTACTTTGATAACTTTAAAGATAGGATATCTTAATTTTGGGTAATAAAGTCAACCAATCATTAAGGGCATTCTTACACCGGCCTATTGTCGCCTAATAATTGCTTAGATAAAGTGTTGTTTAATGTATTCGAATTATCGTGATGACTTGAATTCCAAAAGCGCCAGAGATGACAATCCAAAGATGGGCGATCAGTCACATTGCTCGATGTTTCTGTCTCGATATCATCTGATGGTTGTTGATGAACTTTAAACACACAGAGCAATAGCCCTATAGGTACAATGATGACACCCAACGAAACCATCACTGCCAATACACCAAGTTGCAAGGATGTTATACTATCGTGACCCGCCTCACGATAATGAGTCATATTTGAGCCTAGAAGGTCCTGTGTTACTTTGGCGTTATGGATATCCATAGAAACTCTGAAGGTTTAATTAAAGAAGATAAAGCGCGAAATTAGGCTAACTGAGATCGCCATAACCTTCTGGATAAATACCAGCAAAGGATCGACGTTAAGATATTCGACAACATAAAGGCAAAAAACAGTCCAGGATAACCAAAGTAACGGCCCAGTAAAAAACACAGCGGGATAAATAGTACCCCTAAGCGTACTAGGGTAATACACGTTGAAACGAATGGCTTGCCAATGGCATTGAAATTCGCATTGGTCATCATGATGATACCCCAGAAGGCATAGCTACAAGGTAATATTAATAAATATAATGTTGCAATGTTTAAGACCCCTTTGTCTTGACTAAAGCAAAGCGACAAGGCGTGCCCAAATAACGCAAGCGCAAAGGTAATCACCGCACCCCATATCAAACACCATAGATAGCTGATTTTTAAAGTGTGATAACCACGTTCAAAAAAAGTCGCCCCAAAATTTTGGCCGATCACTGGAGAGAGACTGGCAGACAATGCAAATAAAGGCGCAACAGCAAGCGTTTCAATACGTGCGGCGATGCCAAAACCAGCCACAACACTATCTCCGTAACGTGCTAATAGATGAACAAGAAAGATAATGGCCAATGGGCCGATTGCATTGCTCATTACAGCTGGAATAGCAATACTCATAATAGAGCGAACATGTTGCGCCCATTTCTCTAGCGAGCAAACAATACTTAAACTCCCGCATTGACTAAAAGCCGCTCGCTTTATCTCTATGGTAATCCATATTGATGTCAGGCATCGAGCAATCACGCCTGCTAAGGCCGAACCTGCAATACCCATATCCAGTGAAAAAATCAGAATAGGCGATAACACCAAGTTGATGAGGCAGCTGATGATTTGAATTCGCGCAACTTTAAGGGGCTGGCCATACACACGCAATACACTGCTTCCAATAAAATTGACTAGTACAAAAAAGAAGCCACAAAACCAGATGGATAAAAAATCGTGAAATAACGCTGAATATTTTTCAGGCACAGCCGTCATGACTGCGATCGTATCGATACCCAAGAAGGATAACGGTAAAATAATCAGTGAAACCATAAAGCTCAACGACAACAAAGCAATGACAGCAGACTGCCCTTCGATGATCTTATTTGCACCAAGATGACGAGATAATACCGAGGCCGCTGCAATACCAAAACCATTGGCGATCATTTGAAATAAAATAGCCACGGGAAAACAAAAGCTAATTGCCACAAGGGTGTCTTGAGAATAATGCGCCAAAAAGATGGTATCAACTGCTATAAAGCTGATATTTAAAAAAATCGTTAACGCAGCTGGCAAGGACAGCTGGACTAGAGAACGTGAGATCGAACCCTGTGTGTATTTAGCGTGCAGTGACATTTCGATGATCTAAAACTAAGAATGGAGCAAGCACCATACCTTTAGTTCAATATTAAATCAAAACTTTTAGGATAAAATGACCTTACAAGCCGTTGAGAAGCAAAGTGGCAATGTAATTAGTCATTCAATATCATGATTTATCACGATAAACAGAGTGCATCACGGTCGTTGACATAATGCCTGAGCGCACTCATAGCTATGTCAAAATCAGTTTTTGGTCCAAACAATGAATAGTAATTAGTGGCATCATAGGAATGAAGCGAAGCGACGCTCTTGGGTGATCCATTCGTATTCGGAATCTCTGGTCTTTTAATGCAAGGATCAAACGCTACTTCATTGGATTGTTTAGATACAATGACGGGGAAAGATGCGTTATCAAATGGCGACGGTAGGCGCATGTAATCATAAAATTTGCCAGAGAGATCTGGCTTTGGGCTATTACGAGAATGTTTTTTACCCTTCAAGTCGAAGGCTATTAACTCATAGCATGTGATCCCCGAATGTCGAAGTAATAAATCACACTGATGCTTAAGAAAATTCACTCGTGCACTGTTTGTATCTTTAAGTGTTAAAAAACTCAAGTAGCGTGAGACGACCACGGGAAGAATCTTTCTTTGATCATCCAGTTCAATAGCGTGAACATTACTGAGAATGGTCGCGATTTGATCAGAGGTGTCGCTGAGACCCATCCTTTTCAATTGATGGCGTACAACATCATCGTTAGGATTAGTTGAGCGCAATGATTGCTTGATGAGCACAGCAGCTATTTTATGTAATAGATCTTTTAAAACACCATCAATCACTTTATCGTTTGCTTTTTTGCTCATTGGGCCTAACTGAATATTGTGACAAAGTCGCGTATGCACCTCTTGCAATACAAAGAGAACAGAATCAGCTTGTCTGGAAATTGTCTCCTCGTCTATTACCTCTATTGACAAGCAAGCCTTAGTACCCTCGAGCTCTTGAAGACTCCACACCGATGGGCGGTGCATACCTTGGGTAACCAAGGTGGCTAACTTAAATAAATCAACTGGGTAATACGAATATTTTGTGTTAATCATCTCAATGATACTGTCGCAGCAATCAATCACCGACAAGTAATTTATGTAATCTCTATCTAGTTGTTTCTGGCGCATGATATTTACTCACAAATCATCGGACTCTATGTGATTTGAAGCTTTAATCATAGTAACTCATAATTTTTAATACTGACTTAAGATACATGTACGCACGCAAGTATCTATTCATCTCGTGACAGAAACCTCAATTCACTATAAACTGCCGCGTAAAAAAGGACGGCGCACTTATGGCAAATGTACTTCATCCCGATTGTCCACAATCCCATCAAAATAACCACCGCTGGGGTGGTCTAGTCTATAGCGCTAAAACGCTGGCCTGCGCACAGTTAGCCACTCAATCATCCGGGCCACTGTGTCTATTAACTGCCGATATCCACGCTGCGGAACAACTGCGTCGCGAACTACCATTTTTCTTGCCGGATCAGTTTCCTGTGCTGTACTTTCCAGACCGTGAAACCTTGCCCTATGATATGTTTTCGCCGCATCAAGATTTAGTTTCAGAACGTTTGCGTGTTCTAGCCACGCTGCCCCAGCTTTCTCGGGGTATTGTCATTGCTGCTCTACCAACCGTGATGCATGTATTACCCCCATCATCGCATCTTAGCGCTCATAGTTTACAGCTAGCAAAGGAACAAACACTCCTAGTCGATCAGTTCAGGCAGCAACTAGTACTTGGTGGCTATCGCCATGTCTCGCAAGTAATGGAACACGGTGAGTTTTTAGTTCGAGGGTCCATCATTGATGTCTATCCGATGGGTTCAGAATTACCCGTAAGAATCGAACTATTTGACGATACGATTGATAGCTTACGCACCTTTGATCCTGAAACGCAGAGAACAGTAGAGAAAATCACTGAGTTAACGCTACTTCCAGCGCAAGAATACGCACTGGATGATGAAGCCATCGCTCACTTTCGTCAGGCATGGCGTGCAACATTCAGTGGCAATCCATTGGATTCACCCAGCTACGAAGCAATAACGGATGGTCATCACCTAGCCGGTGTGGAAATGTATCTGCCTTTGTTCTTTGAAGACACGTCGGTGTTCATGGACTATTTACCGCAAAATACACGTATTATCCAAACACAGCCACTAAATGCTCATCTCGATCAGTTCCTTAATGAAGTCAATCATCGTTACGAACAATACCGTTACGATCAAACGCGCCCATTGCTACCCCCTAGTCAACTGTTTATGAGCAGTGATGTTTTTTTCTCAAGATTGAATAGTTTTTCTTGTATTCGTATTGATGATAGTGCTGATCATAATACTCACGATGATTTTGAAATAGTGGCATTACCAACTTTTAATTCACAGACAAAAGAGATAACAGCGTATCAAGATCTCGCAGTATGGCTTAAAGATAAAAAAGGTCGAATGCTATTTACTGCAGAATCAGCCGGTCGCCGAGAAGTCATGCAGCAACAATTAAAGGCCGTAGGCCTATCGCCATCTCTGTGCGAGAGCTGGAATGATTTCTTGAATTCAGATGTCGAAATAGGTTTAACGGTAGCTAACTTGGACCATGGCTTTTTTGATCATCAAAATACAATCACTATTATCACAGAAAGTGATATTCACGGAGATTATGTCGCGCAACGTCGAAAAAGACGTTCACACTCAACACTTGAACAACACGCTATTATTAAGCATCTTACCGAGCTGTCTATAGGTGACTTAGTGGTCCACTTAGAGCATGGTGTTGGTCGTTATTTGGGGCTAGAAAAACTCAATACAGGCGGCTTAGAAGCTGAATACCTGGTTTTAGAATATGCCAACAACGATAAGATTTTTGTGCCTGTAACTTCGCTGTTTATGATCAGTCGTTACAATGGTCAAGACAGTGAACATGTCTCTTTACATCGTTTAGGCTCAACGGCGTGGGAAAAAGCCAAACGTAAGGCCGCTGAGAAAATTCACGATGTGGCCGCAGAGCTGCTCGCGTTGCACGCTAAACGAGAAGCCACACCAGGCCAGGCATTTTCTATTGAAGAGCATGACTATCAACGCTTTCGATCTGCTTTCCCGTTCGAGGAAACACCTGATCAGATGAATGCTATTGATGCTGTTAGAGAAGATATGACTACAGCAAAAAGCATGGATCGCTTGGTGTGTGGCGATGTAGGCTTTGGTAAAACGGAGATCGCGATGCAGGCTGCTTTTATCGCTGTCATGAATGGTCAGCAAGTCTCCGTGTTAGTCCCAACCACTTTATTAGCTCAGCAGCATTACCAAACGTTTTGTGATCGTTTCGCTGATTGGCCGATAAGTATCGGTGTGGTGTGTCGCTTACAAACTCCTAAACAGCAAAAAATAACGTTGGAGCAGCTAGCACTTGGGCAAGTCGATATCATCATCGGCACGCATAAATTATTACAACCAACCATTCGCTTTAAAAAACTGGGACTCATTATTGTTGATGAAGAACACCGATTTGGTGTTCGGCAAAAAGAAAAAATCCAAGCCATGCGAGCAGAGGTCGATCTACTAACGCTTACCGCAACACCGATTCCTCGCACGCTTAATATGGCATTATCTGGCACTCGAGATTTATCCATTATCGCAACACCGCCTGCAAAACGTTTAGCGATCAAAACCTTCTTACAACGCTTCTCTTCCACGATCATTCAAGAGGCCATGCAACGGGAGCTATTACGTGGCGGTCAGCTGTATTTTCTTCACAATGATGTAGCCAGCATGGAAACCATGAAAGAGCAGTTATCAACCATGGTCCCTCAGGCGCGTATAGCGATAGCGCACGGTCAAATGTCAGAAAAACAATTAGAACGTGTGATGGCCGACTTTTATCATCAAAAATTTAATGTCTTACTCTCAACCACGATTATTGAATCGGGTATTGATGTACCGACTGCTAACACGATTCTGATTAACAAAGCTGATCGATTTGGACTTGCGCAGCTGCACCAAATTCGTGGACGTGTGGGTCGTTCGCATCACCAAGCGTACGCCTATCTGCTAGTGGATGAGCCAACTGCGATTTCAAAGGACGCCCAAAAACGCTTTGATGCCCTACTCTCTCAAGATGATCTAGGTGCTGGTTTTTACTTAGCCACTCATGATTTAGAGATTAGAGGAGCTGGCGAACTTTTAGGAGAAGGTCAAAGCGGGCATATGCAAGCCATTGGGTTTACCTTGTACATGGATATGCTAGAGGAGGCAGTAGAAGCGATTAAGGCGGGCAAACCCATTAATAGCGAACCCAGGCAGTCACAACAAGCCTCAGTGGAATGCGGCATTCCTGCCTTACTACCTGATACATATATTCACGATGTCAACACACGCTTATCGCTGTATCAACGGATCAATGACTGCCAAGATAAAGAACGTATTGATGACCTACAATCCGAATGCATTGACCGATTTGGATTATTACCACAACCCGCTAAAAACCTATTCGCTATTCAAGAGCTTCGCCATAAAGCCACTCAATTGGGCATTGAAAAAATAGAGATCAAACAAACTTTTGGCTATATTACCTTTAAGCAAGAGCATGCGGTTGACCCAGCTCACTTAATTCATTTGATACAAAATCAACCCAAACTTTATCAATTGCACACCCAATCAGGCATACGATTTACTTGTACAGCCAAGTCCCATGATCGCATAACAACCATACAGAGCGTCCTGACTGATATTCATCATGAGTAAATTATTCGTCACCAATCATAACCCCCATCGAACCGATTACATCAAAATCATCGGATGGCTTCTGATGCCTTATTCAATAGCTATAAATGTCTATTGTTTATTGGTTTCGCTCAATAATAATACTGACAAAGATATATTTTCCTTTGTGTTTAATCCGCTTAGAGGTCAATTAATGCTATTAATATTGTCTGGCAAGATGATCACAAGGGGCGTTGATTGCTTAACCCTACCTTCAGATCATTATATGGTAGATAAAGAAACCGCTTTTATAATGATGTGCGAGCATAAAACAGATCACATTGATTTAGTAAAAGTGATGGGTCGCTATGAGTCACTGCCTACCAATCCTGCCTTACTCATAACATTAATCCCGCTAATACAATTTACATTATCAAACTTTAATGATGTCATTTCACTAAATAATAATTACCACATTGCCTCTTTTAGTACATTAGAATTACTGAAATTCATTTCATCGGCCTTGATGGTTTGTCATGCTTGCAAGACCATGAAATTGTATGGAGTCAATCTTTTTATGTCTCGCATCCCTGGCTGTCGCCAACAAGACTTTGATAAACTCGGAATAACCCCCAAAGACGAGTTCATTTGCCCAATCACCTTTCAGGTGATAAATCAACCGTACAGCGTTATCACACAACAAGGTGTTAGTAGGCTTCACACTTATGAGATGACAGCCATCCATCAATGGATCAGTCAAGCTATCGCCAACAAAACAGAACCCAAAGACCCATACACGAGACAACCGCTGATTCACCCTTTCATGATCTTTAATGCCAAGATTAATCATGAAATTGAGACTACTATTGAATCTCATAAAGGAAATCGAGCATAGAATGAATCAGGTCAGTGGAATTATACGCTGACATGTTAAAATCAAGTGTGAAGCTAATCGGTTTAACCACTTACTGCTTGAATAGCAAAGATCATTGGCGCATTCACAGCTATTAAGACTCAACCATTAATTTTTTCAGCCACACTAAATCAGTGGCAGTGAAAGTTGGTAGTCTTTGTCTACTGTTGTTAGGCACTGATACTTACCATTTAGCCGCCGCACACCAAATGACCCATGCGTATCAATGCAGTCATTTGCAGCGCGATCTTTTCGGATATCGCTCGCAGTTTTTTTTCCAAGAGCATGAGGATCCATCAGAACCTCCCCCACTTGAGTAACAACATCCGCTTTGACATTCACCACAATGACGACATCCATCTCCATGTCGCTTATCTCCTGCAAAACCCACAGAGACGCACAAAACACAAACTACACAGCCGGTAGCCATTTTTCTTATTACCGAGAGCATGATCGATCTCCTTTTTGTCAATACGTTCTAATAGTAGTAGATGAATCCAGAAATACAAATAGTAATAATATTCATTATTTCAACGCTTTGAGGTACTCAAAGTGGGTTGTCACTGAGCCACCCACTCTTTTAATAATTTCATAAGGTTTGTTAATATTGTGTTAATAAATCAATAGTATAATTAGAGAACAAAGTCACGCTCTCTTCTTCAGTAGCAGTAGGGTTCAACGTTAGATTGTCCAAGTGGAGATAATCTATCATCAAGGGTTCAATCATATGGATAACCATAAACAATCTGATCTTTTTATTGGTAAAGAACGTCTATCCAAGCAGAGTCATCTAATAGAGTTTTCTCAATTACCAAAGATAACTTGGGCTATGATGCAAAACGACCTCATACCGCGCTATATTGGTTCTGCGATATTCTTCTTGGAACTCACATCACCTGAGCTCGAAAAGGAACTCAATCTATCCGACGGACCCTCAAGAAAATACAACTTTTTAGAAATGAGTCATGTAGAGACACTCATCGAAAAGCTCCATGATAAAGATACCAGCGATTGCAAGCTGGCCGTTATCATGAATTGTTGTGGTCACACGTTAACCTGCGTTTTTCAGCGTGAAGAGATAATAGATGGCAATGACATTGAAATATACGTAAATATTTTCAATGTCGACTCGGTTGCTTTTGATTTTGATGGAAGTGATTTTTTAAAAGAAGATTTTGTGACGCTCATAAAGCACTATCAAACTTCAGATAATGGTCAGTTTGTTCGGTTATATTCAACCGGATTTATTGAAACCGACGAAAAAAAATCTAGACGTCAATATCAAGATGGTATTTGCGCATCTTACGCCATTATTGACTCTATTATGATGCTCAGTGTGCCAACAATCACCGAGCATATGCAAGATCCATCAAACCATGCCATTTCTCTTGAGGACATTGCAGGAGTCTATTCTGTGGAATTCCTTCCTGAGCACCTTATGTTATTAACGCAGAGTATCACCGGCAAAACTAGCGGCACCTATTCTTTGCAGTCGTACTTGGATGAGATGAAAAATAACAATGATCTCAAGGAAAGTAAACTGATGTTGAATATACTCTTAAGGCCTCAAACACCCAGAACTTTTTTTGATGACATTTCGCGCGCACAAAAAGGTATTTCAGAAAAAGAAAAAAAGGAGGCAATGCAATTTAAGGATGCCATTATCAGTCGAATGCCCTTAAGTGCTTCAATACCTTCTGATTGCAATCTAACAGAAATCATTACGCACCTGCGTCTATATGACTCAGATTACAAAAGCATCATCATGAAAATGATCAACTATATTCTCTACACGAGCTTTGAAAAAGTCGCTCATCATGAGCCGAAACTAAAAGATTTCATAGACCAAGTATCAAGCGAACATGGCATTTGGGATGTGGCCGTTGACTATTTTGATAATGGCCCAATACCAAGTAACAATCAAGACAAACTGCCTTATGATGATCTCGATGATAGTCGTTCAAAGAGCCCTGGCGCATTTTTTTTTAGACCAGTGAGCCCTACAAATCAACAAGGAAAAGATTTGCAAGCAGCTTGTGCTAACGGTCATGTAAAAGGCTCGCTATAGGCTGCGAGGTTACGGCTTACGAAAGCGATAATGGGTAACAAACCACTCGGTGCCTTTATCCCATGCAAAAAGTTGCTCACAAGCCCTAAAGAATAATTCCCAATACTCATATTGCAAACGGGGTTTATCGTAGTGTGACGAAAAAAGATCGAGAATAGAGGATTTGTGAGCATGTAAATTTTCAAGCCAGTGGCGACAGGTTTTTGCATAGTGCTCACCATTGACCTGCCAGCGCTGCTCAATGGGAATGGCATGATCAAAAAATAATAATAAATCCTCACTTGGCATAATCCCATCTGTAAAAAAATGCTTCGCCATCCAGCTGGTTTCAGGATCATAGGCATAGGTAAGATATTGATGACAGAAATGATGCACAAACAAAATTCCTTGTGAGTTAAGGGCATTACTTAAGCGTTGAAATAGTTGAGTATAATTTCTCACATGCTCAAATAATTCGATACTAACGATCCGGTCATAGCGCTGCGATAGAGAGAGATCATTGACATCTGTTTTCATGCAAGTGACAGGTTTCAAGCCTCGCTGTTGAAGTTGCTTCTGTATGAATGCTTGTTGGGTTGTAGAGTTTGAGACAGCCGTGATTTGTGCATTAGGATAATGTTCAGCAATGTAACAGGTCAACGACCCCCATCCACACCCAAGGTCTAAAATAGTTTGACCATCCTGTATATCTGCACGTTCACAAGTGAGCTTTAACATCGCCTTCTCAGCATCCGCTAAATGATTGCTGTTAGTGTAATCACAGCAACTGTACTTCATGTGTGGTCCAAGTACATACCGAAAGAAATCCGTTGGGACTTCGTAGTGCTGTTGATTCGCTAAAGCCGTTGATAAGGCAATTGGACTCTGCTTGAGTTGACCAACAAAATCGCGTTTACAATTTCCGTGAGTTTTTCTATAACGGGCTTTTTCATCCTTGAGGGTACGTTTTATTTTTTGATGAATCACAGAACGGTATATGTAACCTGGGATACGTCCAGTGTTCAATAATGTGTCTAACATGATGCGTCCTTACTTGAAAAATAACTATGCACAAAATACGCGAGGCTATGCCCTGTGTCCAGAAAAAATAATGCTTATAAGGTGATAAAATTCACTAACAAGATAACTCTATCGTAAGCGTAACACGAACTACGCCCTGGCGAATTAATCTTAAGCTGATAATCTGTAAGCCTCCAAATTCTACATTAAGGACGCTCACGCTTCTCTCAGTTTTTACAGCTGAATATCAGGGTGAACACTGATCACCAAGGGCATAACAAAAGTTGTTGTTATCCCATAAGCATTGAACATTATCTAGCTCAGGACAGGTACATTTAGGAATACATTTACCATAATGAGGATCACAGTCTTTTTCCGTTTTTCCCCCAATCTCTCTGCATTTTTTGGGGGAGTCTGCATTTAGGTATCCGTTGTAGCAATCATACGATTGACCTTTAGATTGATAGACAGCCTCACACGATTCTTTATTCTTTTGATCAAAACAGTTACCTGCAACTAAAGAAGTGCACGCTGTTTGGGCAAATATCTGAGTACTTGCAAACATTAAAAAAGAGAAAAAACAAAATCTAGATATAATCTTCATCATAATCTCCAAAAATATAAATACTTCACTACACTCGAATTATAGTTAAACATTTCAAAGTATTCATATTGGGTAGGGTAAAGCACTGATAGAATTAATCTTTTTTTGTCCGTGAATTAACGGTAAGCGTCCTTAATCCTTTTTTTGGACGCTTATTTATAACTGCAGTTTTGTGGTGAACCGTAACCCGAACCTAAATACTCCCGCCTTGGACCTGCGTGTCGGTTATGCAAAACCAAAGACTAGCAGGGTGAAATTATTTGACTAGGGGGTAGTTGCTGTGACGGTTAGTAGGTTAACGGTACGCTATTGGCATAAGGAAGGGCTATTTCGTCAATTGCATAAAATTATCATTGACAAATATTCACACATTTCGCTTGATCGCTATCTTGC
>MDTC01084685.1_pt1 | contig 17495 bp, 9 predicted proteins | sample 811181 | NCBI WGS metagenome assembly MDTC01 (sample SAMN05326644, study PRJNA326480) | marine metagenome | isolation source: seawater | place: Pacific Ocean: North | collected 2011 | reverse complement strand
CGAAGATGGACAGTGGTGGATTGAAATGGAAGGAGAATGGACCCAATGGGGTTCCTGAATCAATTCCGATTTGAGAAGCGCCGAGAGAGGGATTCGAACCCACGACCTGCGGATTAACAGTCCGCCGCTCCACCAACTAAGCTAACACGGCTCGTGCCCTGCCGACTTGCACCTCATTCAAGAATGAATCGGGTCCAGTCTGTAAGATTTAACAGGGTTATCGATGGTCAATACTAAGGGCGGTTTCGACTGCATTGGGCCTATGAGTGGAACTGGTGGTGTCGGAAAACCGTCAAGTGAGAATTTGGTTTATGCGGATACAGTTCTCCAAGCAACAGTTGCGAGTGGCAATTTGTATCGAAATGGATTAGGCATGATTGCGAGTGAAAATATAGTCAGCCCCCGCGTCCAAGAAGTAATCACTAGTGATTTGCATGGCCGCTATGCTGAGGGTTTGCCCGGCAAGCGCTACTACCAAGGCTGTGGCGACTTTGACGACATTGAGTCACTGGGTATTTCATTGGCTCAACAGGTATTTAGTTGCAATTACGCGAACATCCAATCTACGTCTGGCACAGTCTCAAATATTGGGGCCCTGAAAGCGCTCGCTAAACCAGGAGACAAAATTACAGCAGTTTCTACCGCTGACGGAGGCCATATTTCTCATGCTCGAATGGGCGCTGTTGGTTTACGTGGACTTGACCTAACGACATACCCATGGGACGAAGACAGGATGGAACCGGATGTAGATGCTGCTTGTGCAATGATACGGGATGTCGAACCTACTTTGGCACTGGTTGGACAGTCTGTATTTTTGTTCCCCACTCCACTTCAAGAAATGGCTGATGCAGCCCATGAAGTAGGTGCAAAAGTGATGTATGACGGCGCCCATGTCCTTGGACTGATTGCAGGTGGTCAATTTCAGGATCCTCTCAAAGAAGGAGCTGATATTATGACTGGTTCTAGTCACAAAACATTCCCAGGCCCACAGGGTGGATTCTTGTTGTCCGATAGTGCCGATGAAAAATTCCATCGCAAACTCAACAATGCAATATTCCCAGGTGTGTGTTCATCATATCATTTGCATCATGTTGCAGGCAAAGTAATCGCTCTTGCTGAGTTTGCAGAATATGGGGCGGCTTATGCAGAGGACATTGTCCGTAATGCAAAAGCGTTTGGAGAAGCAATGGCGGCAGAAGGCTTTGATGTCCTTGCTGAAGGAAGGGGTTATACTGCATCTCACCAAATATTGACACGTCACGGTGAAACCGATTCCGGTGCTGGTGCAAAGGCGGCCCAATTGCTTGAGGCTGCAGGGATAATTACCAACATGAATATGTTGCCAGGAGATACAAAGGCGATGACTCCGAGTGGGTTACGGCTTGGCGTCCAAGAATTAACTCGTGTAGGCATGGGAGTTGGAGAAATGGAGGATGTTGCAAGATTGTATTCGCGAGTGCTTTTGAAAGGTGAAGATCCCACCTCTGTAGGCAACGATGTCGCAGCCCTCAAGAGTAGATTCCAAGTGATTCGTTATTGTTTCAATGAAGAAGAAGCCAGTGGTTATCCGTTGTAGATACAAAGGAAGGAATAATCCGTATAACCTATTCCCGCGTACATGCGCGCTCAAGCACTACTGATGTGTTTCCTCTTGTTTTCTGCCGCATTGAGTGGCTGCTTTGGAAAGGAGGAGGTCGTCTCGGTTGAGGATGACTTGGTGCAGGATGCGCGTACTTTCGTGACGGGTCCAGATGGTTTACCCGTTGATATCCCATTGTTGCCTTTCGAATTTAATTTCAGTGATGTTGGTGAAGATGGTCCTGAACCCAGTATTGGCGTCACCTCAAGTGGATGTATTTTCTTCATTGCCCTTGAAAAAGTCATGAGGTCATGTGATTTTGGACAAACTTGGGAAGAAGTCCAAGGCCCTGAATGTTCACCAACAACCAGTGACCCGTATGGTTGGGTTGACCCAATCACAGATCGTATATTCAACGTTCAAATGATTGGGCTGGAAACATCTTGGATTTGCTGGAGCGATGATGATGGCGAAACATGGCTTGGCAATCCTCATGATTCCGGTACAACTCCAATTAATGATCACATAAAACTGGCCACTGGTCCATGGACAAGTAGTGGATATGGGCTGGTCGGAGGTATATCCCAAACATTCTATGAGACCGCAGTCTACTATTGCTACAATAAATTGGCAGGTATTTTCTGCTTCACAAGTTTTGATGGTGGTGCCACTTTCGAAGCCGGTGGCCAAATAGTTGGACTTGCTACAACCAATGGCGGTCTCCATGGTGCTATTTCATCTGCACCAGATGGGACTGTGTATGTCACGCCTCGTGTAGAAACTCCCACAGTCATAGTCTCCAAAGACAACGGTTTGAGTTGGTTTGAGAGAACCATGGGTGAAGATGTAGGCACTCCTTATCCACGCAAGAATTCTGAAGTTGCAGCTGACACTGATTCGAACGCTTACCACGTTTGGACGGGCCCAGGTGGGACAGCGGGTGGAGAGGGCGTCTATTACGGTGAAGGAATCTACATGTCTAGAAGTACGGATTCTGGAGAAACTTGGGAGCAAGACAGCATCCGAATAAGTCCGATTGAGGTAGTCTCCTACGCTTTCCCACAAATCGATGCGGGTGACCCTGGCCGAATTGCGGTCATGTACTTGGGTAGTGAAAATGCAAGTGAATTGGGCCAATCCAACTTAGACGGAAGTCCTTGGGATGGGAATGCCCATTATGCGAATTCGAATGTCTCGTACCACCTGTATATCACCTACAGCTTGAATGCCTTGGATGAGAATCCAGTGTTCCATACTATGCGGGTCACAGACGACCCTGTACAAGTTGGGAGCATTTGCCTGAACAGTGGAGATTGCCGAGATATTGGTGGCTCAAATCGAAACCTACTCGACTTCAATGATTTACATATTGATCGAGAGGGTCGCGTTTACATGGCCTTCACAGATGGATGCTTTGGTGAGTGTGCGACAAAGGAAAACCCGCAACCTGAAGATTCACGAAGTAGACGTGGTGTAATGTGCTATCTTACAAGTGGCCCTAGTCTTTTTGAGTCAGTTGGGGACTTGAATTAGTCGTCCCAAATTGATGGACCCCCAAGAGACATTCTTCTCTCTGCATCTAGGAAATTTTCTCGTCGCTTTCGCCCGAATAATCCGAATATGAGTAACAAGCCAGCAGCGCTAGCAGATGTAACATAAATCCCCAAGTCACTAATTTCTCCACCGTCTACAATATCCGATGTTGCGTTTGTCAGTGGATCATCGCGTTCAATAATTTCTACATCGAGATCGTATTCTATTTCTCGATTTTCTGAGTCGGAAATTCTGATTTTGACAGCATATGTTTTGAACTCAGAATATTCATGCAACACAATATCTCCATCTGCAGTATTCCCATCTCCAAAGTCCCAAGCGAACGTATACGGTGCAACGCCACCTGTGATAATTGCAGTAAACTCTAATGCGCCTGCCATGCCCAATGTAATGGGTTCTAATTGAGCAGAGTGGCTAATATAACCACTCAATTCTTCGACTATTTCGGGTTCTTCAACAACAATTTGTATACTGTCCATTGCGGTTGAATTTCTACTGTCTCTGACCTGGAGGGCGACATTGTAGACCCCCGGTGCGAATACATGTGTTGGATTTTTCAGATTTGAGATTTCACCATCTCCGAAAACCCACTCTATCTCATAGTTCGCAACTCCGCCTGATATGTTGGCAGAGAATTGTATTGACAAGGGCCCCTCTCCAGTCGTTTGGTTGGAAACAATCTCTGCCCTCAACAATGGAGGGTATTCACAGGAACCATCGTCATCAGTAGATTCTGAGTCATAATTCAGTGCATTTTCATCAGTACACCCCTCCACTTCGAGATGGTCAAAAACACCATCTCCATCTTGGTCTGCATATTCACAGGAGTCATCATCATCAGTTGCATTCAAATCATAATTAGTTGCATTTTTATCCATGCAACCTTCCACTTCTAGATGGTCAAAAACACCATCCCCATCTTGATCCGAATATTCACAGGATCCATCATCATCAGTTGCCTCAAGATTATAATTGGTTGCATTTTCATCCATACAGCCTTCTATTTCCAGATAATCGTATACTCCATCCCCATCAGTATCATCGAATTTACAACTGCCATCATCTACAGTAGCTTGTGGATTGTAGTTATTGGCATTTGGATTCATACATCCTTGGACAATTGGTGCAATTATGATTTCAGGGCCTTTACCAATAGCAAACGTCCAATTTTTAGAATCGATTTCCACCAACACATCCTGGTCACCAATATTATCAACCCTGTATAACCAAGTTGCTATTGTGAAGTTTGTGTTATTTTCCCAATAATTTTGTAACGAAGAAAATGCGACAGATCGGCTGTACCATGAACTGGGTCCTTCGCCAACAATAAACTCTTGATCATTGATACCAATGCCACGATATAATTTCCAGCGTAATTTGTAATCAGCACCACTTTCGTAATTTGCAAAATCAAAAGTTACAGATACATTTTCTCTCAAACTCTCGTTTTCAAATAAATCATAATGGGTTAATTCTGGCTCAGGACTGATATTCAGTTGCACGCTATCGCTATTATTCCACAAGTCACCCCAGTCAAATAGTCCAGTATTGCTATCAATTGCTGCCCCATAGTCGTTGAGTAGTTCTGCGTGTATTGTCCAAGGTCCATCCTGTGGTGGAGACCATGATGAAGAAATAGTGTGGACGTTGTCTTCTGCTGTGAAACTATTCTGAATCCTCTCATGAACAAAATCGGGATCAACTCGTGTGAACCAGATTTGATAATTGTAACTCATGTTTGCAGAGAGTTCTCCAAATTCAATCTCATATTCAAGACTAGATTCGACTTCATCCACTGAGGTTGTTATCGATATTGCAGTTGCAACAACGGATCCATCACGGGTATTTGATTCACCCATTACGGTATGCGGGACCAACAATAAGAGTGTTACAATCGCCATCGCAAAAAAGCGGCGCCTCCTCAGCATGGGACTAAATGAGTCCTGCTTCTATTTCATAGAAGCGCCAATAAGTTGTCACAATATATCAATGACACGACTTTCAGGGTCAACCGGGTCATTGCTCATTGTGATGGATGTGGCTACAATTTCCTGTTGTATTTCTGTTAGGTTGCCGCGATGATATACTGTTATCCAAGTTTCTCCACTTACCATCAACGAACCCACATGTGCATCTAGGATGAACCCGACTCCATGATCAATGTCATCACCCAGATTCTTGCGTCCACCCCCCAGATCTAGCACCAATTTGCCGAGTGCCATTGCATCGATGCCTGAGATCCACCCAGGTTTTTCGATTTTGAACCGTGTAGAATTTAACCCATTCTCCAGAAGTCCTATTGCAGAAATCAGATTCTCCTCACTTTTGAATAAATTTCCATCCACTCCCTGTGCAACACACATTTCCTCAAATTTTGTTAATGCGCTCCCATCTATTAGAGAGTCATGTATTCGGAATGCGCCTTCGTCGACAGTTTCACAGAGTCCTGTTGCATGCAGTAACACACCTCCTTGAATACAAACCAATTCTTCAAGGTCTGCGGGTCCAGCGCCTTTCAGTGTTTCAATTGATTCTACGATTTCAACTGCATTACCAGCAGCATACCCAATTGGTGTATCCATCTCGGTCAGAGTCACATGCGTAGATATTCCCAATCCCTCTCCTGTGGATACAATCGATTCTGCGAGTTCTCTTGCTGAATCTAAGTCCTGCATAAATGCGGCTTTTCCAACTTTGATGTCCATAACAAGAGCCGCAAGTCCTTCTGCTGCTTTCTTGGAAACTATTGAGCCAGTAATTAGGGGGACGGACGCAATTAGTCCAGTAACATCGCGTATTGCGTACATTCGTTTGTCGGCAGGTGCGAGTTCTCCTGTTTGCCCTCCAATCATGCAACCAATATTGCTAACCATTGAGAACGCTTTCTCTGGTGATACAACCACATCATAACCAGGTAAAGATTCCAATTTATCCAATGTTCCCCCAGTATGTGCAAGCCCCCTTCCTGCAATCATTGGACAACGAAGCCCACAAGCTGCAAGGGCAGGAGCAAGGACAAGGCTAACTTTGTCGCCAATCCCTCCAGTACTATGTTTGTCAACAACCAGATGTTTCCATTCTTCAGGCCATTCGAGAACAGTTCCGGAATGTATCATTGAATGAGTAAGTTGTACGGTTTTTTCCGGTGAAAGTCCATGCTCGAAAACACTCCGCATCCAAGCCTCGACTTTGGCGTCATCTAGTGTCCCATCAACCACGCCATCAACGAATTTCTGAATATCACTCATCATCATCAATCAATCCGATTTCGATGAGTCGTTGCCTTAGGAATTCACCCGCAGTAATACTTGGGAAAAGTGCCTCTCCTCCAGTCCTTTGTATGAATTCAGGCAGAGGTGTCAAGTCCACATCGTCACGCGGGTGTGTGAACAATGGCATGGAATAACGATCGCTAGTAGCATCTGGCGGGTTGACAACACGATGTGTTACTGCATTGAAAAGGCCATTCGTAAGGTTCTGAAGCATATCTCCTGAATCAACAATTATATGTTCATGATTTCCTTGAACAGTAATCCATTCTCCATCATGATCCATAACTTCCAATCCATCAGCGGTAGCGCCCACAAGAAGTGTGATGAAATTGATATCCTCGTGTTGTGCGCTGCGAACCGCACCTTCGGGTACGTCTGCACCCAATGCAGGATAGTGCAGAACCCTTAGAATTGTGTTACCATCCATAGCCATATCAGGGAGCCAATCAGGACCCTTGTCCAAATAAACCGAACAAACTTCTAACAATGTTCTACTCAATTCTTCCATCTGGATGTATAATCCATCAATTGCTGGCCCAAATTCTGAACAGTCTTCATCAGGCCATATATTGGTCGCATATTCATTTTTCAGAGGATGATTTTCTGGTAGTGTTCTCCCAGTCTGCCAGAATTCTTTCAGATCGGGTGCAGGGTTATCTTTAGCATGCTCAACACCAAAGGGGACATATCCACGTTGATTTGTAGTCTGATTCCACTTCATTTTTGTATCATCATCAAGGTTGAAAAAAGTCTCGCTAACTGCATATGCCTTGTCTATGTCCTCAAGAGGAATCCCATGCCCTGTAAGTGCAAAGAATCCAATGTCTTCTAGTGCCTCACCCATTTTCTGGACGAACTTAGTGCGACTTTCTGGATCCCCATCAGTGTATTCTCGGAGGTCAAGTGTTGGTATCGAATCTCTTGCCATAATTGGTTAGCCGAATGGTTTACCCATGAATCCTTCGTCCATCATTCGCCTGAATCGTATTTTTCTCGCAATTGTTCCAATGTCCAGCCCGCATCGAGTGACTCCTGAACTTTTTGTGGAGACCAACCAGGGAAATCATATCCATCCAATTGAGGTGCACCAAATACGCCATCGTCCCTCCCAACAGAAACCTCTCTTGCTTCACTCGTTGCATTTGGGCCAACACTGGTGCCATCTAGGATAACTGCACCAGATTGAGTCATATCGTCCTGCTCGGACCAAATTTCACCACTAATGTCTCCTACATCATCGACGAGGAATTTTCCAGCAGATGTATTCCTTGTATTGAGGAACATCATACCAAGTGCGCCACATAGGCAAATTGCTGCAATTATCACCAATGCGAGAAGAACTCTGGCTGAGGTTCTTTCCATAGCGTTCTCCCTGAATGGACCTGAATCACCCTCCCCTTCCTCCAATGTATTGTCAGTTGTATTATTTGTCGTTGGAGTAACTGGCTGCTGCGTGAGTGTACAAGCAACTGTTTCATTATCAGGAACTCCATCCAAATCTGCATCTGTAGTTTGGACAGCTAAGCACTCACCACATTGACCAGCACTCATTTCAAAATTATTCGAATCCCATGCCCACAAAACCTCATCTTCGTCGTGTATACAATCGCCATCAGTATCAGGGTTATGCGGGTCGCCTCCATACAGGTACTCTTGCAAGTTAGCTAGACCGTCTCCATCAGGATCCAAGCCCTGTTCGGAATTGGTTGACCCTAAGACTGCTGACATCGCACGATTAAGTCCATTTGCAGCCTCCCAATAATCTGGCATACCATCGCCATCAGTATCGGTTGAGTAATCCAATCTATTCCAGTCATTTTCAAACACGCTTTTTTGATGTATCGCGAGTCCTTGGTGTTGTATAGCAATGCCCATTTCTCTGTTCCTTAATGCACTATTACTTCCCCAGTTTATGCTGCTGAATAGACTCCATTCACCATCGACAATCAGACTCTTGTCATGCAATTTTGTGATATTTTCTGAAGATGCCATCATTCTGGCTTCAACATCTAAACCATCAGTCATGTTTAGACGGTGGTTGAAATGGTTGACAGTTTCTTGGATTCCTCCATCCTCATCAGCATAATACCCATTAATCAGTAGACGTACTTGGACCCCCCTCTCTGCTGCTCGTTCTACAGCAGCAATCAGTGGGTTCTCACCATAACCCCAATGCCAATTCAAATCAAAATACTGAACTCCAATCTCAAGGGTTTCAGTAGATTGATCTATCATCCAAACCAGTGACTGTATACAATCATCTGGGCAAGTCAATAGACGAGATCCAAATACTCCATCGAAGCTGACGTTTTCAGTGTACATTCCAACATCTGTTGATGCAGTCGGCCGTATCCAACCAGTTGGACGACCCATGTTGATTGGCGCATCTTCAAAGCTAACGATGTAGTTTCGACTCTCATTTTCATCCCATTCCATACGGGATAAAACCAAATCTGCTACATCTTGACTATTGACAATTATTCCTGAATCTCTATTTCCAGCATCCCCTTGTAGAGGGAATGTTGAGCGTTTCCAGTTGCCACTGCCAATCCATACACTCTCTCCATCTTTCACTGCGACCTTTGAGTGGATGTATCTGTAAGGTGAAGGTGTTCCACTTTCCGATGAGTCAATCATCCACAGAACATTACATCCTATGTCATTTAGTTCTGCAGCCCACCCTCGCTGGTTTTCATGATCACTCGAATCTCCAAGAATTTGCCCTTCAAGAAGAACAGTGCATTCTACTCCTCGTTCTGTAGCGGAAGAAATTGCATCGAATAGTTCGGGTGAGCTGAATTGGTAGACATGTAGATGCAAAGAAGTAGTGGCTCCATCAATCCAATCGAGCATTTGTTGCAATGATCCTGTTGGAGAATTCACAGGAATTAGAGTTCCCGTTGTGCTCATATATTGTCCATCACAATGTAAGCTAGCCCCTAACCGCAGCCAGCGATGTTGCCAATCCATTGATGTGTCTGTATCTGGGAAATCTCCACATCCATCTCCACGCATGTAAATTAGACCTTCTGAACTAGTGGGAGGCCCCTCTAGGGCTAGTCCATCCCATCCATCAATTCCAGCATAACCTGATCCATAGACGAAGGCATCAACAATTGTCCCATCCGGTGCAACGAGTTGTAGGGCTCCACCCGCATTAATTAGCCAAGGTGGAGAATTGGTGAATATATCGTGGGCATCTATTGCCACCGGTCCACCGTCGGCTAGCAAGTTCGCCGGTTCTTCGGTAATTACAGCAGATTGTCCAGGCTCAAGATTCAGAGAAAGGAACGTTGAGTCTGAATGACTATCGGATGTATGTCTGACAATTCCCCAGCCAGCAAGGTCAACCCATGTTTGACCTACATTGGTTATCTCAAACCAATCATTTGCATGCCCTGATATCTCTACCGGCATAACACGTGTGAATTTGAGAGTCATGGCTCCATCATATGGTTCGATGAGTGGGTTTTCTTTGCCGGGTGTAGGCCAGAGAGTCTCTCGTGAGTCTGAATTGATATCAGATGGTTCAAGACTAATGCAGTTTGTACTTGTAGTCCAAGCCAAACTTTGTGTGATAAATCCATCAGGGTCTAGTAATTGTACAGATTCACCCTGATTTGCCAGCATATTAATTTCGATTTTGAGAACAGCATATTCCCCACTTTCTAGCAACATTGTTTCCGATGTCTGATTCCAAAGTCGACCCGGTGCTACAGCGACACGATCATCAGAAGAGTCTCGAATACTCCATCGGGAAATGTTCACAGATTCGTCACCAAAGTTATGCAATTCAATCCACTCACTTGTCAAACTCTGTTCTTGTTCAGAGCATTGTGGACTCAATTCTGTAATCTGCACATCAAGAGGGCCCCCGTATGGTTGTTCCATTGCCGGATTTTCTTCACCAGGACTTGGCCAAGCACTGTGCACCCAATTCATCTGAGCGTTGTCCTTAACCATGCTCATGCCATATGCTGTATAGGTCCAGATTGCCATGTCAACAGTTTCTCCCTGAGGGTCGTTCAATTGTAGCGTGCCTTGTCCATTTGAGAGTGAAACTCCTTCGCCCCCAAGGTGGTATACTAGATATTCGCCAGGATAAATTGTATCGGATGGCAATGAAAATCCAGAGTTGGTCCGTAACTCCCATCCACTCAAATCAATCGAATAGTTCCCTACATTCTTGATTTCAACCCATTCTCCGTCGGGACCCATTTGGGAATCTGAACCAGTTGGATCTGGCATAAACTCCGAGATTTTCACACCTAAATCGATAGTTTGGTTGTCTCCATTATCTCCGCTTTGACCGGGGTTAAACGTCCCAGGTGTATTGTATGGGGATGTGGACCAGAGCGGTTCAATTGATAATGAGTCTGAAGGGATGATGCTTCGGTTATACTCATGAGGCATATTCCATTGGATTGTTTGCCTGATGTTCCCATCATTGCCAACTAGTGATATTGAATCGAATGTGTTGAGCATTTCTAGAGAATCAAACACGATGAAATTTTCATCAGTCGTCCAAGTTTGTGCAGGATCAGATTCCATTCCAGTTCCGGTTATGATTGTGTAATCGCTAGCAAAAGTGCTGACATCTACATCACCAACGATTGCAGGATAATACAATTCTACCCACGAACCACCTACTGCACCTTCCATGCTAGCATTAACCATAATTTCATTCACCACAATTTGGTTATCAGGAATTAGGTTGATTGGTGGATTGAGTCCCCCGGGAGTGGGCCATGCAGCAGTGTTCAGGGGAATAGAATTCCTACCCCAATGGGGCAACATCCCTGATGTGTTGACATAGCTATGACCTGGGTGTGTTGGTCCATTATACTCAATTTGATGAGTAATTTCTCCACTAGGCATTTTCAATTTGACCTTCTCAGTACCTTGTCCATTGTTTAGCATGCCATATGCGCGAGTTCCATTAACGGCGACAATTCTGTGCTCGCCAGCTTGAATCATGGTGCCACTGCCAACAAGGTGAGTGGTATTCATCTGCAGCATGTTACCGGCTGCATCTTCTACAGTCCAGCCTGCTAAATCAATGGGATTTTGTCCTGAATTCACAATTTCTATCCATTCGCCACCGGGCCACGTCCCATTGTCATTCGTCCAATAGGGGTCAGGCATGACTTCTGTAATTCTAATTTCGCTCTCAACAAATGTAGGTCCACCTGTGGCGCCACCAGTATTTACTGCACCAGGTGTATTGGCATTGGAGTCAACATAATCATCAGTTGGCAGGCTCCCAGGTATTTTGCTGATGTCACTGCTAGATTGTGCTGTTGTGACTGTGTGAACCGAAGCCCCAGTGGCATCGAAAAGATCCAGTGTTTCACCCGCATTATTCAGTTTGAGAGTGTTTTGATTATTTTCAGCGATAATTGCATAGTCTCCGGCAGCTAGGACGTAAGGTGTGGCCAAGTTTGCGAAGTCCACCCACGTGTTTGCATCGATAGGGTGTGAATATTGTGCCGCATCGACGAGAGTCCAACCTTGGAGATTAATGTCGGTATTTCCGCTGTTGTAAAGTTCAACCCATTCACAAGCAGGATATGTCCCAGTATCCGTACCCATTGGGTTAGGCATCAATTCGTTGATACAGATGTTTCCACTACAGGCGGTTGACCTTGCCTCAGTTGCCTGTGCCATAGGTGCCATACTCATTGCAATCATTATCGCAGTCAATAGAAGTGCTTTGCTTTTCATTCAAGCCACCGCAGGGCGTAGCCCTGCGTACATGCGTGAGGAAGTCTCCTCCTTAGTGCCTCCGCTCTTTAGATGAAACCGAAACCATCCAATTTCTGAGCAAATGTGTATATCATTATTGGGACTAGAATAATTCCCATTCCATGGCTCCGACGTATTCCAATTCTGGGCGGCATTAGTCCCATTGCAGTACCTACAATCAGAACACCCATTCCAATCCATCCAGTTGAAAGCCAAACTAGGATGCTAACAAATGCAATCACACCCATGACCATGCTTCTTAGTGGAATCAATTCGTGCAGTTTGAGCATTCCTTGTCCTACTTTCACCATAACAGGGACTGCAAACAGACCAGCGCCGATTGTAATTGCCATCAAACGAATATAATCAGAGGGTGGTTCTAGTCCGGTCCACTGATCGATAGGGTACATCATATTCAATGCAAGTGCAGCACCTGAGCGTGGCCGTAATACCAGATATAGGAATGTTAGAACCATTACAGTTACAGCTGTGTTTGTGGCAGACAATACAGCGATAACTTCGAGATCTTGCTGGCGAGTTTGCGCATCGAGATCCAAGTCTGGGCTGGCGGCTTTTACTTCACGAGCCTTTGCAAGCATTTCTTCATCCAGCAATTCCTGATCATGTTCACCGATGTCTTGACCACTAATAGTCTCAATATTATCGCCAACGACAGCATCCCAATCGTCGATTTCCTCAACAATCATTGACGCAGCCGTTTCTGTAAGCTCCGGCTCTGGTAAACCATGTAATTTTGCAGTCTCTGCACGATAGGCTGCAATACGGGCTTGTGCCGCGGGGTCATTGATTCCACCAGGTCCATATTCAAAATCAGCAGGAATATAATCTGGATCAGTGATACGTCCCCAGAAATTTCTTGCACTCATCACAACAACAGTGGCCTGCGCTGCAGTCATTCCCGGTAAGATTGCCATGACTGCGGCACAACAAGATGAAAGGAAACATGGCACGATTAGAGGTTTAACTGGAGGCAGTTCCCAGTTTTGTTCCTGCGGTGGCATTTCTGAGGTTGTAACGTAAATGTCTATCAGATTTGCAATTCCAAAAAGTCCCGCAAGCGCAGGCATTAGCAAGGTTGCTGACGGCATACCCACAGGGCTTCGACCTGGGAGTTCGAAAACGGCCCAACCGTAGTAGCCTGCAAGTATGAAGAAAGCAGTTGCTACCAACATCCCCGCACCTCTTGAATTATCACCAAGCCGGAAATCAATCGCCTCGTATTTTCTGTGAATACGCCAACGCCCAATTGGTATTGTAAACTCAATTGTTTTGGGCAGAGGAATGTAGGCCCATGATGTGGCAATTTGCATCCATCGTGGCCATGGTAAACGAGTTGTTTCGGTGAGAATCAGAAAAATCGAGATGGCAAGAAGGAGCCATGGGAGGATATCACGACTGAGTTCATAGAGCCCGAGACCTGGATTCGTTCCAAAGAGCAACCGAGCTACAATAAGAAGTGGGATACTCAGAAGTAATCCAAGTTGACTCCCTCTTGCAGAATAAGCGACACCTTGTGCTGCATGTCCAGAAATCAGCATCCGATGCCCTGGAAGCAAGGCTAGGGCAGTATCACCGTCTGGTGCACCTATCAATGCACTAGGGATGTAATTGAGGAAAGTATGGACCGTGCCCATAGACACAATAATCGCAGCAACGGATGAAAGAGGTATGCCTGCTGCAACTGCCAATGGAGATACTGACAACGCAAGCAAAGCAACGTTGTTGACGTGAAAACCAGGAATCAGGCCAGTCATACAACCGAGAAAAACACCAACGAAAAATGAGGCCATAAGCCACAACCAATCGGCCATAAATTCCTCTAGCATTGGATCACTTCCTCAAAGTGCTAAACAGAGTTGTACACCAGGATCACCTTGTGTATCCATTGCAATTAATCTCCCTGACCAAACTTGCACACCAGTACTGTTTCCACCGGTATCAAAACCGGTTTCAATTGCACTTCCATCATCTTCCAGACATATCCGATTACTGGTACCTGATGCCACAATCCATAGTTGCATGTCATCAGTTTGGTTTAGTTCTCCATTGACTGTGACGAGTGTGTTAACTTGCCATGTCCAAGCATCCCAACCAGCAGACCACGAGAACGGTTCGGGTGGCACATCCACAGTACCTACGGCATATAGCGGGACCTCTATCAGAATGCGTCCTTCTGCTTCATTCCAAACAACGGTTGCGTTATAGAACTCAAGGTATGTCCCCTTCTCAATCCAAGCTGCATGGGCTCCTGAAAGTTGGAATCTCAGTGTAGTGGAACGTTCAAAGTAGTCCTTTCCATCACCCAAATATCCCTTGTCATAGTCTGGAGATACTGAACCAGTAGTCCATCCCGCTACATTCACCTCTTTCCCAATCCAATCTGATGGATTGGCTGCTATTGTTGCTAAACTTGTAAAATCACCAATGAGGATTCCTACTGGGTTCACGACATGGTCCTCATCACTCATTTCGAGACAAATTTGTGCGCGGTCTTCCGACCAGATTAATCTTCCAGAGAATCCTGTTTCGGGTAGTGTTCCATTAACACTCAATTCGAGATTTGGAATTAGGCAAATAATTCCTACATTTTCTCCACCAGGTGCAACAATCCATTCGCCATCTTCAGTCCACAGGTATTGACCTTCGACGTATACCAATTTACCAATGTCATACGACCAGGTTTCGGCTGGAACAGCCCAAGAAAGCCTCTTTGCGCCTGCAGGGTGTGTAACTTCAATGGTTGAGGATTGGACTACAATTGACCATCGATAATTCCTCTCGTCCCATTGAACCCAGCCAGTCAGATTTACTTTTGAACCGGCTTCAACCCAGTCGGTAACTCTACCTTGGAGTGACACGTAAAGACGGTGGTCACTGTCCATATAGGATGGGTTGTCTATCAGGGTGAATGATTGCCAAGTGACATTCGGCTGTAGCGCATCGGAGAGATATCCAGAGAGATTCACGATTTTCGATTCGAATGAAGTGGCATTAGCAGAAATATCATTCAGGGTGGTATCCATCATTACGACTTCAGCACCTGCCTTTTCTGTAATGGCTCCCATTCCTTTCGCATTCAACCATATCTTCCCATTGTATTGGACAACCTCTCCTTCGACAACAACGGTCGAACCAACGGGTGGGACATCGCTAGTGTCATACCATCGAACCTTGACCACATTTGGTGCATCTTCGACTTGTAAATCGACTCTATCAGAGCCATCAGTATATGGGTCTCTTACCCAAGAAATCAGAGTCCCTTCTACCTTTATTGTCTCTGAGAGATGTTCGTGAACATCTTCTATTTCAACACGATCTGGTTCTCTAACCACTGCGTAAAAGTTCAATGTTGATACCAAGAGTACAGACAGGAAGAAGGCAGCCCACATCTTCGACATGAACTGGCGTATCATCCCAAAGGGATGAACCTTGCCAAGGAGGCCGGTGGTCTAATCTGCCTGACCTGACGTGGGTAGTTTGTGCCTAGACTGTTGCCATGGGTTGTAATTGCGCTGGTACTGAGTATATCTCCCACGCAGATGACTCTAACTTCCATGACCTTCCGAGGTACGGAGAGTATTGTACACCAAGCAAATGTCACTGCTTGGAATGTTGGCGATACTTGGAGTTATGATATCCGTCTTGATGCAGTATCTTTGGTTGAAGATAGCCCTGATCTTTCAGGTTCTTCGCTAGAAATATTGGATGGTACAGCGACCATTGAAGTTGCATCAGTAACGCTTTACAACATTTCAGGCGACATGGTCCCAGCTTATCGGTTAGAGTTACATGCAGAGGCTACGGGAGATGGCAGATTTCCTGAACCCAATACTGGTATTTTTGCAACTGGAGAATTGTTAGTTGATTACCATGAAACACGTTGGGTGAGGGTGTCAGATTTAGCCATAATCTATCGAATACAATCCTTGGATCTTGACTTCGATGCATTTGGTATATGGACGACAGGGATTGCGGATTTCGACCATGCCCATGAATACAATCCACCACAAGAAATCCATGATTTCCCCTTGAGACTCAATGAAACTTGGAACAGTGTTTCCGAGCATACGCAAACATGGACTGGAGATGGGGGGCCGGTGGCATTCCCTGATCCACCCACGCAAGTTACCGAGGATGTCATAATCTACAGCATACCAGAAGTTGGGCAAAGCCCTGCTGTTTATCCGGGATGTGAGGATTCTTACAGGATTTGGTGGAACAACACCAATGGTGATTTAATCGAAGATCACTGGTGGTGTCCGGCAGTTCGTTATGATGTTCATTGGTGGACTGATGACATTGCTTTGTCTGGTGTCGATGGTGAATTTTGGTTGACTTCATATTCTCCCGTTGAGTCAACCATTTTGAATGTCACATTAAGTTCGGAGATTTCTGCACTGAACTCCGAAATCAATGTTTCAATTACCGGTCCATCGGGTGAATCTGGAACAATTTGGTACCATGAAAACATGTTCAATTTCACACTGCTGGATGGAATGGCTACAGTTTCAATCCCAGTCGGCAACCGGATGGACGATACTCCGACCAGTATTGATTGGGCAACACATGGCATTGTTGCCTGTATAGATACTGAGGGAACGGCGATGACATGTAGCGTTTCGACTCTGACTTTGGAAGGTAGTGCGATTGGAGGTTTATTGCGGCAAGATGTAATCGATCGGACACCACTCATTCTGGATGTTGGTCATGAAACTGCTCAGAGATTGGGATTATCTTTCCGATTCTAGCTTTTTCGTGGCTGCAAAACCAATGATTACTAGAGTTGCTAGTAATGATATAGAGGGTATTCCGTTATCTGTCACAACAGTATTGACAACATTTTCGGAAGCATAACTTCGATCCGTTAGGGTTGCAGATAATACCAGCGTATCGTTGTCGAAGTGCTGAGTTTTGACAAGAAATCCCTCTTCGTGATACCAATCTAGACTGTGTCTCGCTTCGCCAACAATTTGTTGCTCCATTTTGAGTGTTGAAGTGTCATCGAGGTTATCGTCTCCAGTCGAAATTGTAGTTTCCTCGAGTGCAGTCCAAGTCACCTGTCTTGAGAGGTCTTGGGTAGTCCTACTAGTTTCATTCCAAAGGGCCCTATTCACCCGTTCTTCATGTACGGTTGTTCTGGATATTGTCTCTGCAAAATCCCATTCATCCCCCACTTCTATTTCGTTGGGCCATAGCCCATCCCTGTTGATTATCTCTTCAGTCGTCAACTTTGATTCAATGTAATTGTCCTCTCCTCCACCACTGAACCATGATTCTACAAGTATAGTTTCAACACGTTTCTCATATCCACTTGCACCAGTCGG
>MDTC01258477.1_pt1 | contig 17496 bp, 25 predicted proteins | sample 811181 | NCBI WGS metagenome assembly MDTC01 (sample SAMN05326644, study PRJNA326480) | marine metagenome | isolation source: seawater | place: Pacific Ocean: North | collected 2011 | reverse complement strand
TGTACTTGGTTCCAATGTTCACATACGAGATGGATGTGGGTTCGTTCCATTCTACAGTTACAGAAAGCTCCGTATCCGGAACAAACGTCCCGGATGAAACCGTACCCGTATTAGGCACCTCATGAGTTCGAAAGCGCTGTGCATCAGACGATCCCCAACCCTTTTCGTCTTGTAGAAAGTTCACGTCACCACCTGAAAGTACAGAAGGCGCTGTGGATGCTGAACCTTCTGTTACAGGAGTATTATCCTCGTTAACATAATTCATAATTGGTATACTTGACGTCAGGTTTGTATACCGCTTCACAATCACATTCTCGGTTACATAAAATGGTGGAGGGGCGGGACTGGGTGGTGATGGAGGTGGAGATGACGGTGGGGTGTGACACGTTTCATAACTTTGACAGTTCTGGCAGCATGCACTAATCTCAGACAATTTTCTTAAAGTTTGACGAACGCTGATATTCTGCTCATCTTCTTCTTCCTCACTATACGCAACGCTTGTTGTAGACGACGCATGTTTCGATGGTTTTGGTCCACCCAAATACCGAGAATACTTGAACTTATGGGCGAACGGCGCACCCATCTCATATTCGGCCGCCACTCCGTCGATCGCACCTTCTCCCATCGCCGTTGTCACGAATGTCGCATTCGTAAACGGCTTCGGGTACTTGTCCGTTTTACCTATTCTCGGCAATCCATCCCCGTCAAAGGAACACCCGATTATCCCGTGAGGCTGCACTGCAAATGCAGCATCATTTTGTACGGACTCAAATGACACATCCAATCGCTTCTTCGTTCCACTTATGCTACCATACACAGGTCGAATAGATACCTTTACGATCCATTCTTTGGTACGAATGATAGATGTCGACAAGTCGACCGAAACAAGTGGCAGGGTCACTTTATCTTTATGACAGTTCAATGTAGTATGTGGAAAAACAGATCGGCTCTTTTTCTGTGTTTCACCACACTTTATATGAACGATGGACCACCCCCAACCATTCTCATTTGCTTTCGAAGCATTTATATCGATAAATACTTCTCGATTGTCGTCGTCGCGCAACCTTGCGTAGAATTCTGTGAAAAAGCTACCATGAATTGTGTTGCCTTTCAATTTGAATACAGCATTTTGGGTGAGAACGTTAAAACTAGTGTTCAAGGAAGACATGAGATTGTAGATGGTGTTATCTTTACCTCTAAAATCGGTAGAACCACCGTGTGCTAGAAATAAATGAGGATCTTTGCAAGAACAAGCAGCTCCATGTGTATAAGAAATACAATGCAGCAGAATGCAAAAACGAATCATTTTACATTTGTATAGAAAAAATAAAAAATCAATTAACGACATAAATAAAATTCCGAATGTACGCCAACGATTTTTGAAAATGTGGTCATAATATATTTAATTTTTAATCTAAAAACGCGATCTTCTAATTACTGAATTGTGTGGCAATGACCCCTTTTATAATTATATTAGTACATAACAAAAATGAAGGAAGTATTCATATCTACCGGAATAGGATTATTTTCGTACTTTTGTATTCGAAAGTTTACGAGTTCAAAAAGAATAGACACTGCAATTTGCGTTTTAAATAATTTTGGTACTATTCGTTTTACTCAGATGGCATATGACAAGACATTAATAGAGTGCAACCTTGTATGTGATGATACTGTAAAACCTGGATTACACGGTCTTCATGTACACAAATGCGGAGACCTTTCAAAAGGTTGTGAATCAACTTGTTCACACTATAATCCAGATGGAAACGTTCATGGGGGCCCAACTGATAGGTACAGGCATCGTGGAGATTTAGGAAACATATATGTTGCAGAGAACGGATTGTGTAATGACACATTTGTTGCAACTTTAAACGTTTACGAAATTATAGGTCGCGGACTCATACTTCATGAGGGAGAAGATGACTTGGGTAAAGGAGGAAATGAGGAATCTTTAAAAACTGGAAACGCTGGTAAACGCATTGCATGTGGAGTTATTGGTTTGGTTGAATAACTTACTCTACAACCATTATGAAATTTTTTCAGCCTGAACTTGAAGTATTATACAGATTAATAGCGTTATGACGAGTGCCGATCCATCCATGGATCAAACAAGAAGGAAGAGACAACTCTGGAATCCACGACTCTATCACAATGACGACCTATACAACTCACCACAAAAAATCGCACCGGGCTCTCATTCTCTCTGTTTGTGAAGAAGTTACTGGTGATATTGTTTATCTCGATAATGAATTTGCAGAATTCACTCGATTTGCTCAAGAACATAAAAAAATTAATGTGAAGAGGTTGAAACCAGTAACTAATGCAAAGTGGAAAGCCGATGAAATCAAGAGACTTACCGGAGTCACCGCCGTCGCCCAAGACATTGATGATTATGTTCACACCCTTGCGGATAATTCGTGTGCATACATATGGTTCGATTACTGTGGTACAACTATGCCATATTCTTCATTTGAAGCTGCCTCAAAGTGTGTTAAAAATGAGGGTGGTATTGCAATCACACTTTCAATGCGGTGTAATTCAGAGATTCAAGATCTCTTTATAGGGAAAAGTTTGAAGAAGATTGGGTTTGCAAGTGATCCTCCTATTCAATACTATGGTTGCTCTGGTATTCGAAATATGAAAATATGGTTCTCACAGCGCAAGAAGAAGTTTATGAAACTTGATACTGAAAAAAACAAAAAAAGAAAATGGAATGAAAACTTGGAAGAAAAAACATTCAAGCGTCCAAGGGGAAGAGCACCGCTTGGTTGTGAGTGGGATTACACAAATGGAACTTGGACCAATACGGAAACAGATATTTCAGATGAACAAACTGAATATTCTTCTGATTCAGAAGTCATCTCAGAGTCTCAAAGTCTTGAAGTTGAAGAGACTAATAAAACAACAGAAAAGATTTATCCACGACCTCGCGGGAAAACTCCCACAGGGTTCGAATGGGATTACATAAAAGGTGAATGGGCAATGCTCCCTGAACCAGAAATGCCAAAGAAGAACCGAAAGTTTGAGCAAACTTCCGCCGAATCCATCGGAAAGTTCCAGTACAAAAAACGAGAGTTTTTTGCGGCAATTGTTGGAAAATGCTTCTATGATAAAAACTCATTGGATATGATCATTCTAGAAGTAGACGGAGATTCAACGGATATTTTGTGTGGGAAACCAATCACGCGCAAGGCAAAGGATGTTGTGTTAGTTGATTTTTAAATAACTTAATAATTTTAAAAAACTTTATATATTAAAATGAATGTTACTTTAAATAATACCATAACCTACTTGTATTCTGATGATTTATTTACATTATCCCACTACGGACATTCAGTAACTGGTATTATTTCCGAATTCATGAATATGACAGAAACACTTTATTTTATGTATACAGACTTTGTACAGTTTTATTTTACATAAAAAAAATAATAATAAATATAAAATGGAAACACTCAAACAAGTCGAAGACATTTTTGCAAATTTAAGAGAGTCTAATATTACAGAAAAAGATGCTCTAAATGAATTAAAGAAGGAAGTTTCAAAATTGAACCGAGAGGAAGCAAACGCCATTATGAAAAAAATGGACCGGTATCAGTACGAAGAAAGTCTTCGAAAAACTGTTTATGCAGTTTGTCCCATTATTTACGACTTGATAAAAGAGTGCGATTAACTTAAAAAATTTTTTTTTTTAAATTAATATAATGAATCAGGAATTATTCGACCTATTTTTTGACGAGGAATACAAACGTGGAACTGGAGGGGTTCTCTTTATAAAAGATGATAAGTATTCATATTTATTTCCGACAGAGTTCCACATTAAAGATTTTACAACTAAATTACAAGATATACTAGATGAAGATGAAAGAAAAAATATCTTCTTTGTCATCGAAAAAGACAACCAATTACACATTATGTCATACTCTCGCGAAAAAATACTTGTCGACGGAGCGCGAAACGCGCTCAACAACCAGAAAAAAACAAGCGATTGAAAATGCTATTTTTACAATACAAAATATAATAGATAAAGTAGATCCTATTACTAAAAAAGTTATTAGATTCGAGTTCGGTTTGTATAGAAACGGAGTTTTGTTATATTATGATGCAAAGGTATTGTACAAATATATTTGTACAACAGGTGATCTAAGAGATCCAATCACGAGATCAGAGTACAAAATTCATGAACTTATGCGACTTGATAGAATTGTAAAAAAAAAGTTTAAACTTACAGAAAATATAAATTTATTAAAAAATGCTTTTAAAATGGAACAAGAACGAGTATTACTCAGAGACCATTTTTTAGAAGAATACACATATTTGTTTACAGGTCTATTTCAGAAAATAACAGAAGATTTTGAATCATTTATACTGTTCACCGAAAACGTCTTCATACCTTTGTATGTACAAGTGCGTGAAAATTCTTATACTACATGTCTTGAAACCGAAGTAAAAACACATCAACAATTTTTGAAACAAAAATTGTTGCAATATAGTATGAGATTAAGAACATTTAATATAAATTCAATAGAAGTAATACTAAGTTTAATAAATAAAATTTAAACCATTTTTCATAAGATTACATTTATTTTTTGTAAATCCAACGTGTTTTTGATAAAAGTCTTTGTTTAATCACAAGAAACAGTTCTTTCACATTTAATATCTCTCATAAGCGCTGTTCCACTGTCGTCTAATATGACATTGTCATTTGAAAATCGTATTAAATCAGAAATTGTATGTACATGACCTAAAAACATTCTTCTGCAACATATTCTTTGAATACCAAGAGAATCCAAAACTTCTTTTTTTGTTTCGTTATTACTTACTCTTATTGTATACTCTGAATAGTTTGATCCCAAAAATGCATTACATGTATAGCATCGTACTGGGAACATTTTTTAGCTAAATAGTAACCAGACAAATATTCTGATCTAATATTGCTTAAATTTTTTAAAAAATTCTTTTTCATCACGTAAAAAGCCACGTTGTTTCGGTGCAAAAGATAATCTAAAACAACGGTAATAAAGTTTTTCGAATCCATACTTTAAAAAATTCAAACGTATTTGGAATGATAGTACACGTGTCAAAAGCCCCATTTTTTTAATAGATGGTACAGCTTCGTATTTATAACTCCTTTCTAAACTCATGAACACATCTCTAATTAAACTCAACTTTTTTCTATGTTCATTTTTGCTAGATGCATACAACCCAATATTCAACAAATTTTTGATTAAAATTTCATTCAACTCTTTTATTTTTTTGCAACACACTAGTATATAAACAGTTCTATACAAGGGTTCAAACCTTTCTTGTTTCATATCATTATTTGAAATAAGTTTTGAAAAGAAATCTTGTAAAAACGAAAAACATTCATCTTCTTGCTGTATGGTCATCGTCGTATACGGATGACGTCTGTCCAGATTATCTTGCATCATTTGTTTATACCAACTTCAACTTACATGAGTCGTGCCCAATTATAATTATGGTATCAGGATCAGTATTACGACGCAATGACGGGACATGTATCCCACCGATATCCCATGTGGCAGGAAGATCCCTTGCATAGTACGCAACCATAACAATGACTTTTCCATTTTCTTTAAAAGCCTTGTGAACCATTCCGTATCTGTTCCATTCAGAAAGTACAGTTGCTCCTCTGTGAAAAAAGGGCTGTTTTTTGGTATTTTTTTGTGTCTTTTTGATTGCATCAAATTTCTTGTTATGGCCCGGACCTCCAAATGAAACGTATTTTTTATTGTGATTTTTGTGGTGGTCAGCGTCGTGGGAAACACGTGACAACATTTTGGGTGCTGCGTAGAAGATCGTTTCAGTGCCGGGTGTTTGATCCACAAAATGTTTAGTTAATTTTTAATGATTGTACTTTTCGATTCGATTTGAACTCAACTTCACCCAACACATTAGTAAGTTTTAAATTTGAAACTTTTGTAACTGATACTTTTACATTTTTCATGTTTTTATATTTTGTACCATCTAAACAAGTTTTCATGGCATGTACCAACACTTCATTGGATGGTTCAGCACATTGAACGATTACGTGTCCGGATGGAAACGATTCCAAATGAATCCACGTATGATCTGGTTCCGATTCCGAAACCAACAATGCATTTTCCTTTGCATTTTGTCCAAGTTTTATAATTATGTTTCCATGCTGAAAAACTTTCATATTATATAATCACTAGAATAAATAAATGAATATATTTTTAATTATTTTTACAATAATAATTTTAATTCTGATTTTATGCAGAAAAAAAAAAGTAACATTTCAAAGCTGTAACACAGACTCTGACTGCACTTGGAGTACATATAGTGTTTGTGGAAGACAACATGTCTGTGAACATATATTTTATGAATGAGTTCTAAACCTTTCCAGTACACCACATGATCGATATTGATACAGAGCAAACATAACGCATTTGGGTATACGAACGTTTATAAATTTGTCTCTTACAGTACAAATGAAAAAGTTTTGATCTTCTTCATCGACTGAAATATTGGAAAATTGAACATATTTTCTTCCATATACTATATCATTGTAATATTTATTTCCTGGAACTTTTGTCACATCAATCAAAAAGCTATCTAAATCTATATCGTCATCTTCACTTTGACTCTCGCAAATATTTTCTGTATTTTCGTCCAACATATAATAATCCTCATCAGTTTTGGGTTTTTTTACTAATTTAGAGACCACATGATTCATTTGTTTTCTTTTTATGGATACTGGTTGCTTCATCAACAAACTCAATATAGTTTTAGATGCTATTTTTTCGTTTGAACATCTGCATAATTTTGATTTGAAATTTAAATGCGAAAATTCAAGACTTCCGTTTTCTATGGAAACTTTTGCTTCTTTTAGTGTTTTTAATACAACTGGTTTTTCAGATCCGTCTAAAAATTTCATATTTATTCGCCAACGTTTCCAACCATTGTTTCCTTCAGATGTTGTTTTTCTCAATAATTCAGTGTGTGCATAACGCCCTGCACTCGTCAAGTTGTTAAATTTAGTACCATCCGGAAATGTCACCGATGCATCTTCCCCAGAAATAGAAGTCATACAAGCAATAATTGAAGTTTCCGAATTTTTTCCTTGTCCAAAACGTATGTAGGCAGGGAGCTTAATTGCATAGTTTTCTTTTAGTTGTGTCGGCGTCGTGCACCACTCACAAGAACATTCGTGAAACATTTTCTTATTTTGGTCACTCATCCATTTCTCTTTGATCCTTTTTTTGTATTATTTTTTTTAATTAAAAACTTTTTCATACATTACATTTCTTGACATCGAAATAAGTTTTGTAACTGCATTTAATCCAAGTGTTTCCGTCTGACCATTCAATTTTTTCATCTATTATGTTACCATATAATGGTTGAATTTCGCCTCCGATGAAAACTGCTTCCATTCTTAATGTACTGTTGTCAATTTTGTGTATTGTCCATCCTCGATCCCATGGTGCATCACTTCTTACTTCTAATATATTATACTTTTGCTGTATGTGAACCGACATCCCCTGTTGAGGCAAATAATAAGTACCAATAAAAGAAAAGTAAAAAGGTAACAACCACATTTTTGGTTTATTTTATTTTTTTTATAAAAAATAAACAAATATTAAAATATTAATAATTACACGCGTTTTATTTTTAAGATGGAAGTGTAATCTTATTAAGAAACAACATCCAGTGGAGAGCCATATTAACAATTATATCATTTTCGTGTGTCAACAACTTTTTCCACCATTCTATGCGAAAATCAATTGTTTCTTTTTCAATATCACTCGGTTCCCATATCGCATAAGACGGTATACTGCCATGATCGATATGGAGAACAATATTCCGTGCTGTCGCTTCCTCCATCTTATTTAACAATCATATAAAAAATATCATTAATAATACTTACCAACAAAATTGTAAAATAAATTATGGTACACAATGCTTACAAGAATACCACTGCATGTAAAACGAAGTAACTTCATTTAAAACTCTGTAATCCGAAAAAGAAGTTGTAACTTTATCAGTTGGTAAATAATCTTCCGTAATAACTTCGGGAAGATTTGGAACAATGTCATAAAGCTGTCTTTGTAAGTCTGAATACTCATTATCAGATTCATTATCAGATTCATTATTAGATTCATTATTAGATTCATTATTAGATTCATTATTAGATTCATTATTAGATAAATCATAACTGTATACGTCACAAACATGACCAAGTTGTACTAATTTTTTACATTCTTCAGTTGCATTGTTCAAAGTAGTGTGCATCATACATGTACAATTTGTTGGTTGTGGTAATCTAAAAAATAATGAAGAATTCGTGTTATTTGTTTCAAATTGTGTCTCCAAAAAATAACTTAAAGTTCCACATCCTGTTGCGACAACGAAAAACGTAACCAAAAATATATTACAATAATAGCTGGTTTGATTAGTTTTAAGTTTAGCATTTGTTTTCATGTCTACACTATTTTCTTTATTTTCTGAATACATTTCTATTTCTGTTTCTAATTTTACTTGGTCATTTTCCATTTATAACTGTAAATAAATTTTTTAAAGTACCGAACACCATTCGAACTTGTTTGAATGGTGGAAAATAGAATTTCATTTACAAAAGGAGCTTTGGCATCGGCACAAACCAAATACCAGGTAGTTTATAAATATTTTTTTTGTTTTTAGTAATCTAATTTGAAGTCGTATCTCTCGAAAGTGTAACATCTTTTAATCCAGCCCAATCACTGTTTTCTTCCAAGACAATTTTTTTGACTCCTGAAAGAGATTTGAATTCCCATGTGTTGACACCAGAAACACTAGAACATACAACGGTATAAGTATTTAAAAGTCCTAAATGTTGTTTTAATTCGGCACCATGACTTCCCATACCAAATCGCTTGGATACATTTTTAGAGTTTATGAATTCCAAACCTCCATTTCCTCTAAACTTGAACACATCTTTTTTTCCATCTACAAAGTAGTAAGTTATTTTGGCATTTCCATTAGGGTGTACATCAACATGATTTATTTTTATACTATACCTGTTTTCCGGAACAACATTTATAGATTTAGTTTCGTTATGTACCATAAAATTTTTATATTTTGAAATTATTTCGTACTCTTTTTGGAGTTTTTTATAATCTTTTTCTATCAAGTCTAACTTCTTTTTATATTCATTACTGGACAAAGAGAGTTCTTTTACCTTGTCGTCACATTCTTTTGATAGTTTTTTATGTGCTTCTTTTTGACTCGTAGCTACTTCTTTGTTTTTAACGTTATCTATTTTGAGTTCATTGATTTCTTTTTTCTGTATTGATATTCGTTTTTTAAGAACTTCTATTAATTTTTTTCCTTTTGTTTGTTGTTTTGTTAATTCAGTCTTGAGATTAGAATCATTTATAGCAAATTGGGTCTTAATGTTTTCGTTTTCTTTCTCAACGCTCATCAATTTTTTTTGAAGTTCCGAAATTTCTTTTGTGAGTGTTTTTTCTCTTGTCAAAACCGATGCCATTTCAGTTTTAAGAAAAGATATTTTTTCTTTGCATTCAACATTTGGGGTGTTTACTGCTTCATTTTCTTTTAAATCGCTTATCTTTCTTTTCAATGAATTTACTTCGCCAATCAGTTTCTTATTTTTTTCCTCACATTTTTGAATTTCATTTTCGACTTCTTTCATACCACTACTTTTGATTACAGCATTTCCCATTTTTTTATTACTGAAATCAAACTTTTATTTGTTGTTTTTTAGTTGTCAAAAAACAACATAATGGAATTATTATCACTGTCAACAGCATTTTATGGGTTTAGAATTTCTTATTCATGGGACAAATGTTCTCTCTCATTTTATACTGTTTTATTAGTAACTTCCGCCTCTGTTTTAGAGCACTTTGTAAACACACTGAATTATTTTGGGAAAATTGATAAACAATACAAGGAATATGTTTTATGGTTGGATAGATGCGCAGCACTGCTGGCTACTTATTCCCGATATAAAACAGTCGAACACAAGTTACAATTTATATTTAAGAAGAGAACATTGATTACATTTATGCTATATGTATCATTAGATATGGGGTTTTGGAATGGCAAATATTACGACTTTTTTCATAGTATATGGCATCTATTAGTATTTTCTCTCCTCGATAAAAACTACAAATAAAACAAGTTTAAAAATCAGTTTGTGTGTATATAAATTGTTTATACAAATTAATAGTTTCAATATATGATAAAATGGGAAAGTGCATTGTTACCAGGTGCACTTTTAGGGTGTTGTGCAGTCGGGTACTATGCTTGTCGTATATGGGAGAAGAGTTTAAAACTAGAACAGCATAAACTGTACGTAAATTCCACTATAAAACTTATTGACATGGGACTAAAGAAGTTAGGAGGTACAAATTGTTAATATTGTATTCTGGGTTGTTCATTTATAGACTGTATTATTGCCATCCACATAACAATCGTTATGTAACCTTCAACCCCGTTCTGATTATCGTATTCTTGTTGTAATGTAGAGAAGTACTGTATTTCTTCGATTGACAGTGGATATCTCTTTATACACTCTGTCAAAATTGTAAGTAAATTATCCGAAGACATATAAGGATAAAAGAAATTGATGTTTTTAAACAAACTGAATAGTTCGTAAACACTTTTGCATCGTGAAATACGTGAGCTTAAATAGTACAAGTATAAATTGTATTTTTTTATATTATAATATTCTATAAAATTTTGAAATTTTATGGTCATTTAATATACTTTGAAAAGTTTATCAAAAATTTTTAATGTAAACGTCACTATATGAAAACAACAAAAAAACTTATGATGTTCAAAAATAAATAATGATCGAAAGTGACGAAGAACTAAATTTATCCCAAAATCTTCCTATAATGACTAGTGCGACATCTCCAAGTGTTGTATTGAAACCACATGCATCACCGCCTAGAACCATAAAACAAGATTCATTTGATTCTCCGTCACAAGGAGAACTTTCTAGAGCTTTAAGTACTTCTTTAGAAGATGAAACTAACAAGTTAAGAGAAAGTCAAAAAGATTCTTTTGCGAAAACTGTAGAAGAAGCACATGCACAACGGTCATTGATTAGAAGAAAATCTAGGGAATCGGAAAATGATGATGAACTTTTAACGACAGAATTCCCGAATTCATCTTCAGTTTCATCAACCCAGTTTCCATCATCGTCTTCTTCATTCCCACAAACATCGTCTTTTTCATTTCCACAAACATCGTCTTCTTCATTCCCACAAACATCGTCTTTTTCATTTCCACAAACATCGTCTTCTTCATTTCCACAACCAGTACCAGCTGATGTGTCTTTTTCGAGACGAAGAGCAGGAAGAAATTTGAGATTTAGTAATGAAAATCATGTGATAGATAGACTTGATTTCTCACTCCCTGATAGCTCAACAATGCCGGTTGTAGGATCAACGGGTAGTTTTGGTTCAGGAGCATCATCGGGTTCGAATGCCGAACTGACATCACTATTGGAAGATCTCACTGTGGAAGAAGAAGAAGGAAAATCAAGACCGAGTATACAATTCAAATCAAAAAGAACCAGAGAATAAAATATACGAATGGAAACATTCGGAATTCCATTTTTTTTGTTTTACTATGTATAAATACATGACTCGAACACTTTTCATATTACTTGTTACAAGTGAAGCTTCACATATGGGGACACCCCTTCCACCACCTCCATCTTCACCTCTTCAATGCATAGGAAATCGTTTGAGTTTCGTTGCGACTTACGGTGGATGTGAAACATATGATATTCACGGTTCGAATGCCAACAGATACTGGTGTGATCGGGATACTGGTTTGAATACATCAACCCCAGACTGGAATTGGGATATAACTTGGTGTGAACTAAAAGGATTGCCGTGTATAAATGGAATACCATATCATAAAATTCTTAGTGATGAGAACGTGGGACTAAAAGCAAAACAAGTTTGTTACGAATGTGGAGAATGTGGATTTTTCCCTCCATCACCCCCTTTACCTCCATCTTGTCCACCTTCGCATGTCAACGGATATGTTAACGGATGTAGCGGACAAGGTGTCACTTACACATCCGAAAACGGATGCCCAGCATGCGTTTGCAAAGATGGTTATACTGAAGCTGGAAATAATGCACTTGGACAACTCGTATGCTGTGACCAGTATCATGCATTCAATCAGGAAACATTTGAATGTGTTGATCCTAATAGTTTAATAGATTGCTGTGATGGAACTTATCCATATTGGACGTCTTCGGGCGACAGATGCGTATGGTTTTGTAGTGAAGGTACACAACCAGATCTGAACCCGTGTGGTGAATGTGTATGTAAACCTGGATTTTTAGAAGTCAATACAGACGAATATGGTCGGAGAATTTGCAAAGAACCATCTCCTCCCCAACCACCATCACTTTCACCACATCCACCACCTTCACCTCTTCCACCTCCGCTACCTTTTCCACCTCCGTATAGTCCAGGTTTTTGTAGAACATCAAACTGTATCGCCGATAAATACTATGACAATTCAAAATCGGATCTAGGAACAGGATGTTGTTGCACATCAGGAGGACAATGTGCTTCTCTCCATTGTGATTATTCGCAATGGCACTGTCATGCACAGCCTTCACCTCCGGTATCACCATTTCCTCCATCTATACCACCTGTACCATTACCACTTTCACCACCATTATCTCCGCCATTGTCCCCACCACCTTCACCATCATTATCCCCTTCATTATCCCCATCATTATCCCCACCAGAATCGTCACCTCCTGTACCGTTAGCTCCTGTATCCCACCCACCACCTTCCTGTCCTTTAGACCATGTATGGAAAGAGTGTGGAAGTGCATGCACCCCGTCATGTTCCAAACCATTTCCAAATTGCACAAATCGATGTGTGGCACGTTGTGAATGTCCGCAAAGCGCTCCCATTTTTGACGATGGTAATTGTATAACATATGAAATGTGTCAAACATGCGAAAATATTAGGAACAAGTATGAACAAGCAGGATGTTGTGAATCATAGGTAATTTTTGTAATTGTAGTTAAATAATTGTTTTATTTTAGAATAACTATATATTATAATAGTTTTCTTCTTACAACAATTCAATGTACAAATAAACACTAATATAAATAATAACACCATCATAATTTCAATCAGAATTTTATAACAATAATCTATATTATTTAAAATGAAAATAGATAATGAACTTAAACTCGATTTTCATAACGTTTTAATACGTCCGAAACGTTCTACATTACAAAGTAGGTCTGAAGTAAACTTGGAAAGAGAAATAAAATTCAAATGGTCTACACTTACGTGGAAAGGTGTACCGATAATTGCTGCCAATATGGATACAGTTGGAACGTTTGAAGTATATGATATCTTGTCAACGTTTAACATAATTACCGCATTTCATAAATTTTATGAACCTGAAGATTTTACAAGGTTCAAAGAAAAAAGAGGTAGTACTTTTAATCCAAACTTGTTTGCAATTTCTACAGGTATTGGAAATGAATCTATAGAAAAATTAAAAAATATAAAAATAGAATTCAATATAATTTGTATAGACATTGCAAATGGGTATATATCATCGCTTGTAGATTTTTGTAAACAAGTAAGAGAATTGTTTCCAGAAAAAATTATAATCGCTGGAAATGTAGTCACTCGTGAAATTGTCGAAGAGTTAATTTTGAATGGAAAGGTTGACATTGTAAAAGTCGGTATAGGTCCAGGAAGTGCATGTACCACAAGAGTAAAAACAGGTGTAGGAATGCCTCAACTTTCAGCAATCATAGAATGTGCAGATGCCGCCCATGGAGTAGATGGTCGGATCATAGGAGATGGTGGAATTACATGTCCTGGTGATATGGCAAAAGCGTTCGGTGGAGGCGCAGATTTCGTAATGGTAGGTGGTTCGTTTGCAGGACACGAAGAAAATCCAGGAGAAGTCATAGAATTAGAGGGTAAAAAATACAAGGAGTTTTATGGCATGAGCTCAAAACGTGCAATGGTAAAACATTATGGTGAAATGAATTCTTACAGATCCTCCGAAGGAAGACATATAAAAATTCCGTTCAAAGGAAAATTGTCAGATACCGTTTCTGACTTTTTGGGCGGAATTCGTAGTACTTGTACATATATTAATGCAAAATCTATAAAAGAAATATCAAAATGCACAACATTTGTGCAAGTTTCACAACAAGTAAATGCAGTATTCGTATCTTGAGTTTATTTATTTTAAATTTAAAAAGTAATACTATAACATAATGAAAATACTCTTAGTTGATAATACAAAGAAAAACTTGTGTGACTTTACAAGATTACTTGAGAAACGATTGTATAGTTTCACAAACGATCTTGTAGTATGTGATGATATTGAAAAAATAAACTGTATATTGTCAGAAAAATTTGACGCCATCATACTTTCTGGATCCTCTTTAAACCTTTCTCAACCAAACAAAATGGACTTTTTTAGTAAAAGTGTAAATATGTTACTAAGATTTCCAAACATTCCAGTACTCGGTATATGTTTTGGAATGCAGCTGATAGTCGCATCTTATGGAGGACATGTAAGTAGGTTTGAAAAAGTCAGAGATAATATCCATACTATAAAAATAGAAAAAAATAGTGTTTTATTTGGTGGAACTCCTGGTTCTTTAAAAGTAACACTTTCCCATCAAGACTTTGTAGACAGTGTCCCTCCAGATTTTCACACTTACTCAAAAGATGGAGAGTCTATTCAAGTTGTAGAATCATTAAAACATCTTCGTTTTGGTGTTCAATTTCATCCAGAAAAAAAAGTAGAACACGAAACTGTTTGTGTCCTTGAAAATTTCTTCAACTTTTTAAAAGAACGAACTAATATTCCTAAACATTTAAGCTTAGAAGTTTACTACAATCGAATATTCGCAATAAAAAACAGCGGGCGTATTATGATTGATAAAAATACAGAAACATTAGAAGATAAATTTTTTTGGACACAAATGTGGAATCAACACAGACTGGCTTGGAATATACCAGCAAAACTTGTATGAATTTTTTTTGTAATCTGAAAAATATAAATTATTCTGACTCATTAAATTTGTAATGAAAACAGCACGGATAAAATACATATTTCAATTTTGTTCTCAACCTATATTCGTTTGTACAAATTGTTTTAAAACAAAACCAACCATGTTTGTCCACTTTTTTTTTCCCTACTTTATTTTTAGAATTACATTTTTTACAAGTTGTTTTAAGTGTTAGTATACCGAAACAACAATTGAAACAGAAACAAGGATACGCTACAACATGAGCAGCGACATGTGTATTATCGTCAAGTTTTTTAAAACATTGAGAACACCTTTTAGAATACTTGTGTTTTCTTCTTTTTTTAGGATGTGCGTCAGTAGTAGAAGTCGCATGAACATAACTCACAAACGGCCAAAGACACATTTAAATTACAAAGTTAAAAAAACACTTATGAATGTACATATTCTATACAGTTTAAGACATATTCAGTCACTCTGTGATACGGTATTATGTTTACATTTTCACTAATTTTTATACGTCCTGGGTACAAATTTCTGATTAGTCGTACCATTTCATAAGCTTGGTTATATAATTCATCTTGATTGTTGTGTAGTTTAACGGAAATTTCAAATTTTTGGGAGTGGAATGCGTGATTGTTTTTGTAGTGTTTTTTTGTACTTATCGTAAAACGGTTTCCGTGTATAGTTTCCCCAAGCGAACTTATCATAGTTGCGTGTTTATAACCATCGTCTAACACAAGAATCCAATTCCAGTCCTTTATTTCTCTCATTTCTCGTGTGAATTCTTCTTCATCTAGTCCCTCAAAACCCCAGTGTGTCTCGTTTCCTTTTGTGTAAAATTTAAATCCATGTTTAAATGGTATATAAAAATCAGTGTCATTTAATTTAACGTAAACGAGTGGAGTTTCACCACCATACAAGTCTATGCGCATTTTAATACATTAAAAAAATAAACTTTAAACTGTTACGCGATTTTTTTAACTAACAATGTTGGCAAAAAAAATTGACCTTGTTCCATTTTTTTTTTCCGATTGTACAATTCTTGAAAAGTCACCTTCACAGCGCGAGAATTATACAAAATTCTCAGCATATATGTGTCATGTGCCAAACAGTATGCGTTTAACATAAATGAGGCTTTTTGTACGCATTCCGTCGTCAAACCCGTTAAATAATTTGTTTTTATAAAACATTGTTTTATTTTGTAACCACATTTTTCATGATCCAAGTGACGATCGTCAAGTATTATACACATCTGTGGCTTGTTTTTACGAACCCAGTTGAATATTTCGGTAGGCCTTTCGTCATTTTTGTTTTCAGTACACCCTATAATTTTCATTCCATACTTTCCCAACACCATCGCTATATGTTCACGGTAAGATTTGTAAAGGCGCCAGTTGCTGGACAATACAATGTCAGCACCTGTTTTTTCCACAATTTTTTTGAGATTTTCAATTAATGATGGATAAAGTTTCCCATTAATACACAACACACCATCCACGTCGAGAAATATAACCCTGCTCATTTTCTCGAGGACACGTCACTGTCGTTTTTGTATAAGAGTCCCTGTCTGGACGCTTGAGAGGTGATAAATATACGAGTCTTTGTTTGGTGTAACTTAACATTGTATTTTTTCACACAGTTTGAACAGTTCATTCACACGATTTCGCTTGCCCCATTATGTTATATCCAGACTATCAAATATATATAATCACTGATATTCATACAAATGCGGTGGAAATCCTGGAAACGAACAGCAACCAAATATACTTTTGCACGAACCCTTCAAAGGGATTCGATTTTTGTACCCGTATTTATGATTTCGACATTTTGCTACAGGGTACTTGAACGTCTCATTTTGGGAAAATCGCAGAGCTTTGGGATGGCTTTTGTGTATGAAAGCAGTGTCTCCAAAATTACCAGCGTATAAATATCCTTTTTTGAATAATCGTTGACAAAGTAACGGAGATGGGCGTTCTATTGTCATAGTACTGATTGGTGTCGACCAAATCGATAAAACATCTTCTTCTGCACCTTCCACATCAAGACTTAAATAATCAATTTTTTTCAAGTTTAAATGATCGATAATATATTGAAGTGAGTGAGCTTTTCGTGAGATTATTTTTTCGTTTTCTGTATTATCATATTTTTCATTTACAATGCCTCCCATTTCATTTTTATAAGTGAAATTAATGTATTGTTCTTCATTAGAAACTACTGTATTCCAAATTGTACATGATCTCATTTTTTGAAGTAATCGAATACACTCTGTATTTGCATCGATACAAATTCCTTTCCAACCCGATTTCTCTAATAAATATGTGTTTGATTGATATATTGGATGATTTGCAGCTAAATCTATAAAAGTCAAATTATTATATTTTATATTTTTAGGAAAGACTTTCTGTACCCACTTATACTGTGGTGTAGGTTGATAAGTTTTTGCAAAATCATTTGTAGA
>MDTC01056463.1_pt1 | contig 17501 bp, 7 predicted proteins | sample 811181 | NCBI WGS metagenome assembly MDTC01 (sample SAMN05326644, study PRJNA326480) | marine metagenome | isolation source: seawater | place: Pacific Ocean: North | collected 2011 | reverse complement strand
GCCAGCGCCCCTCTCCATGCCCCCGCCGGTATCCACACCAGATCCCCTCGGGGGGCGAGTCTGTCCACCGACCCTCGGGGGCCGGCGCGCGGAGGCCACCGAAGAACATGCCCGGCTCGCCAGCGACGACCCGAAGCTCGGCGTCAGGACCGAGTGTGAGGCCTTCCTTTGAAACAGCCTGCGAGAGCTGATCCCAGAACGCAACCAAGTCGAACTGGTCCAGCCGGATCGGTCCGCCCTGGCGTCGCGTAGCGTGCCGCTCAAACCCGAGTGGCTGGAGCCACTCCGCCACAGACACCTGCCTCACACCTCGGCTCTCCAGCTCAATCCCGTCCTCGCTCTCCAATCGAACTCGCTGTGCGAGGTGCCCGCCTGGCAAGCCCGGAACCAGCGGCGTCTCTGGTGGAGGAAGGACAGGGCCCAGCAGGACCGCGTCACCACCGCCGACACGGATCCACCGGCGCTCCGCTGGGGCAACGTAGCGCTCATGCCCAATGGTCACTTCGGCGCACTCACCCATGTGCACGAGCCGATCAAGGACGTCCGCAACCTGCTCTGTAGGCAGCTCGGTGGCGGCGAGTTGGTCTCGCGCGTGCTTCAGGACAGAGCGCCGGGGCGAGAGGCCCCAACGCAGCATCGCCTCTCGCAACAGCGACGCGACGGCGGAGAGCCGAAGCTCGCCGCCCGCGTCCACGTACTTCAACTCGCGGGCGAGGTCCGCAGGAGTGAGGGTCTCCAAGGTCATTGCTGAGCCTCCGAGGCTGCCACCGCGCCGTCGATGACCTGCCGGCACTGTTCGCCGTGGACGACAGCGATGAGGTGTACCTTTGCGCGAGTGCAGGCGACGTAGAGATCCTCTTTCTTGAACAGGGGGCCAAACCCGCCGAGGTCGTAGAGGAGCACCACATCGGCCTCCAGCCCCTTGAACGTGCGGGCGGTCGTCACGAGGATGCCGGCCCCGCGACGCCACTCCTCGGGAGACGCGACGAGCGGGGTGCCATCGACGTCAGAGGCGCCCTTGAGGCTACCGTTCTCCATCGCCGCGGGCCCAATCACGGCGATCTGGCTCGGTGAGAGGCCCTCGCGCTGGAGGAGGGTGCGCAGCTCCTGGAGAACCAAGCCCTTCTGGTGCGTACTCGATGACGCACGGAGGACACGCGGCGCCCCTCCAGCCGGGGCGCGGAGAAACGGGCGGGTCGCCAGGTCCAGCACGGATGCGCTCGCGGCGGCGATCTTGCGCGTGTTCCGACAGTTGATGGTCAGCTTGAACCGCGAGTTGAACTCGACGTTGGGCCAGTGAACCTCCCCTCGGAGGGACTGGTTGGGATCGATGAAGGCGTACAGGGGCCCGCTGGGTGTCGTGAGGAGGTCCTGTGTGAGCGCGTACCACCAGCTCTCGAAGAAGTCCTGTGCTTCGTCGACCACGATGGCGTCGAAATAGGTTGCGCGTTGCTCCATGTCGAGGGTCAGCATCGCCTCGCCAAGGAGCTCCCGGGCCTCGTGGTTCCAGAAGTGGTCCGTCCTGGGACCGCCCGACGCGGGCGCGAAGGGGAGCCCTGCGGCGTCGGCGAGCTCGCGCGCGAGACCGTGGAAGTGCCGGATGGAGAGGGCGTCGCGGAACGACGCGGTGCTGGGGTCGTCGTCGACCTGCGCTCTGAGCCACTCCGCCAGTGCCTTGTTGTAGCAGACAAGCAGTGTGCGCCGGCCGTCCCGCGCGAAGGCCAGCGCGCGGTGGAGGGCGAGGAGCGTCTTCCCGGACCCTGCCACACCCTCAACGAGCACACGGTCCTCGGCGTAGAGGCCCTCAAAGACCTGCGCCTGCGTCTCTGTCAGCTCGAGCAGGCGGTCTGCGGTCTTGGTGATGTCAGGTCCGATGGGGCGGTACAGCCTGAACTTGGGGAGTAGGCACGCATTGAGGAGCGTCTGGAACTCGGCGGGCGTGAGGCCTGGAGCGCGCTGCGGCCACCCCGCGAAGGCCGTCTCGATGGCCTGCTCCATCATTGGCAGGTGCCGCTGGGAGATGATGATCGCTGCGTCCGCATTGTTCGGTGGGCTGCCGGTGTAGTCGAGGTGCGGAAAGACCACGGCGTAGCCGTAGGTGAACTTTCCTTTGAGAGGCGGATTGCCGGCGCGATCTTTGATGATGTCCACCAGCGCGTGCATGTTGCGTCGCGCCTGTTCGAACGGGTCCTTGATACTCTTGGGTCCTGCAGCGGTTTGCCGAACCCAACGCCCGCGCTCATGACGCACATCGCCGCCCTTGACCTCCAGCACCAAGAGGCCCTTGGTCCGGTGCACCACCAAGAAGTCGGCCTCGCCCTCTGCGAGCACCTGGTCCCTGTCAGGCCGGAGCCACGGGTACGAGTGTAGAACAACGTAGTCGTTCCCGAGTTGGTCACGCAGCGCCGCGTAGACGGGAGCCTCAGACTCGTGGTCCAGGTCAGCGGGGTCCACCTCGCCAGGCAGCATGATGGCCATCAGTTCCCTCCCAGCGGCTTCAATGCGCCATCGACGAACACCCCGTACGCCCGGCCGATCACCTCTATAGCGTCAGCTTGAGCGAGCTCGTTCCGGGGGGCCACATGAGACAGGTACCTCACGTCCACCTTGTCGTTCTGCTTGAGTGGCACCCCTAGGGTCCAGCGCCGATGGGTCGCGTTGAACCCGTTGGTGCCGCGCAACAGGCGGAGCGCGGCACCCTTGATGCTCTGCGCGAGATCGTCAGGGGTCGTCGGGGCGAACACCACCCAAGCCCCACTCGAGAGGCTGGATATGCCCTTCTCGAAGGTCGCGTGAGTGAGCTGAGTCAGGAACGCTCCGTCGGGGACACCGGGCAGGTCCACGGTGGCGACAGGTGTGGGGGAACCGCTGGCCGCGAGGTCGTCGAGCCTGTACACCGGGCAGCCTGTGGGAGCCTCGACGAGGAACTCCGGGAGAACGCTTGAGCTAGCCTCTGTCGTGGACGCGGCGGTCGCCCGCTGGACGGCGGCTGGCAGCGCGCGGTCGGCGAGCAGTTGGTCAACTACGACGCACGGCTGCGCCGTCGCGACGCGCGCCCTGCCGGCCACGGAGCCCGCCTCCTCGGGTGCGAGCGGGTGGCCAAGCACCACGAGTCGACCGCCCAGGTCTGGGAGGACCAAGGCGCCCTCCTGCGCCTGTACCTGGAACCCGGATTCGCCCAGGTCCACTTCAAGCGCGCGCAGAAGTCTCTTGTCATCGTCCCCGTCCAACGTGGGGTGCTCGCCATGGACGACATGCCGGATGAAAGCCGCGCCGAGCTTCCGGTCGAGGTGCTTGTGATCCCACTTGTTCTTGTAGCTGCGGAGGCACTCGTAGCAGGAGTGTGTGCAGCGACACCCCTCCAGCCGTCCAAGCGCCACCTCGAACAGGCGCGCGGGATTCTTCACCGCGGCTGTCACGAATCCGGCTCCACCTGGCGTGAGATCGTAGAGATACACCTCCACCTCCGCACCCGTGCGCCCGCCGCTGGTCATCGCGACTCGGTACTCCGCACCGATATCGGACTCCTCGATGTCGAGGAGAGTGGCCGCGGCCGACGCGAGCGCCTCCGCCACGGTGGTGAGGACAGTCCGCGCAACGGTGGACCCGGGGAGCAGGACCACGGGCGCCCCCAGAGTGAACCTGAACAAGGCGATGTCCGTCTCGAACTCGTTTCCGAGCACTACGACGGCAGGCGTGCCGTTGCACGTCCCCCCGTGAGGATGGTTGTCGGGGTTCGGCCTCGGGTGCCCACCCGCCCTCAACTTGCCGCCGCTCCAGCCGTTCGGTTCCGCGCGACCGCAGCGAGGGCAGTATAGAAACCCGGGCTTCGCTTTGTCGCGCGAACCGGCGTTCGTCAGCACGAGGCGCTGCTTCGCCGTCCACACACCGAATCCCGCGCCGTTCGGCGCTTCGCCGGAGCGATCGGGGGCTCCGCTGTCAGTGAACGGAGCGCTCAGCTTCGCCCTCGTAGGGCGCGTCGGGGTGGGGCTGTCCTCCAGCGGCAGCTCGGCGTCGATGTCCACCGGGTGGGCGAACCCTGGCGGCCGAAGCCAGCGGACACCGCGGAGCGTACCGGCCCCCGCACACGCAGGGCAGTCCAGCACCTTGTGCACGTAGTGGATCTCGCTCCGCGGCTCGACCATCGCGTACCCGCACTGCTCGCACTCGTAGTACACCTTCATGGCGTACCAAGCCTGCCAGCAGTCCCGCCGATTGAACGGCGTCCAGATCGCGAAAGAGTAGTGACGCTCGCCGTTCACCCACACCTCGCGTCCCGGAGCGTAGCCCGAAAGCGATTGGTTCAAGCCCTGCTGCGGCGAGTACCTGAGGACAGCCTTCCGCTCGGTGCTTGCGGCCTTGTCGAATACGTGGAAGGTGACCACATCAGTCGGGAACGCGTACCGAGGCAATACGCCGCGGTCGAAGAGCCGATCCAGCAGCTTTTCGGGGTCGCGCTTCCCGTCCGATTCAAGCTCGGAGCGGTCATTGTCGACGAGCGCGTCACCTGGCGTCGACTGCGATCCCGCGTCGGGGGCGTCGAGGTCAAAGTCGTCCCCCCAGTCCAGGTCCGACATGAGATCCTGCCTCGCCGCTTCGGCCTCCGCGCCGCCGGCCTCCTTGTCTAGCTCCTCCACCGCAGGCGACAGGGACTGCCTCACCTCCTCAGGGTCTACGGGTCCAGCACCCGCATCGCGGAGGGCCGCCAGCAGCGTGGAGGGGACAGTGTCGACGAACCCAGGCTCCGCGACGAGCACGGCCTCGGGGGTAATCTCACGCAGCGCATCGGCCACGCGGGCGCTCTCCTCGTCCATCCAGCGCGCCAGCCCGGCGTAGGAGAATGTTCCAGCGTCACCACGCCGGAAGTCGCGGAGCTTTCCCAAGCTCTCGAACACGTTCGCGTTGACGTCGCCATCATCATCCCCAGGGTCGGGGATGGCATCGATCTGGTACATGCTCATCAACAACGCGAAGGAATGGCGCCGCACGATCTCCAAGTTGTCGAGGTTGAGCGATGGATCGGGGACTTCCCCACTCACCATCGCGGCGGGGTTGGCGTAGAACTCCTGATCGTGGCTGTCCGCCCCACAGTAGGTCACGACAGTGGATAGCGCAGAGCCGCGCCGGCCGGCGCGACCGGCACGCTGCTGGTAGTTGGCTCTGCCGGGCGGGACGTTGCGGAGCGCGACCGCCGTCAGGCCACCGATGTCGATGCCCACCTCCATCGTGGTTGTGCAGGAGAGCACGTCAATGGGCCCCTCCTTTCGCCCCTCGGGGCCCGCGACGTCCAGATCCTGAAACCTCAGCTCGTGCCACTCAGTCCGGGCGACGGCAGCGCTGTTGCTGCTGTCGTTCAGCGCGGCGGAGTGCTCCGCCGCGACGTAGGGGTGCGGCGCGTAGCCGGGCTCTTGGCCGAGTCGCTCGGTTTCACGTCGGAAGTGCCCCTTCCTCGACCGGAAGACAGCGTCCGTGGTGGGGTCGAGCGACCGGGTTGTCCCTCCACAGGCACGCGTTCCGAGCCTCATGCGACAGCGGTCACCACTGAGTGGGTTGTATGGCTGGGCCGACGTGCAGGTGTCGCAGCGTCGCCACTGGATGCCCTCTGTCGCCAGTCGAAGCTTCGACGCTCGCAGGATGAACCCATTGGCGGTCTCGTTCGCGCCAAAGGTCCGAGACAGGAACGTGCCCCACGCGGTCGGGTTCGCCGCGCTGCCCTTGAGGTTGGCGTTGAACCACTTGGTCCCCACGAGATCCTTCACAAATCCAGGGAAGGTGGCCTTTGTACGGTTGATCTTCGCGCCGGTCGGTGCGTCCAACCAGTCGCTCGGCGTCGTCGGCAGGAACACCGCGTGGCTCAGAACGGCGTCCGTCAACCACAGATCAAGAAGCGCGAGCCGCCGCTCATCTTCGGTCAGCGTCGTGGGAGCCGGCGGCGCGGGGAGCTTGTGGAGGTTGCCGAGGTCAGTCGGATCGAGCGACGCCCCGAGCGCGCCAAGCCCGAGAGCGGCGAGCCCCGTGTGGCGGTCCTTCAGGACCGGGTAGAGCGCGAGCATCAGCGCCTTGTTCGTCCGGTGCGTGTTCAGCTCTGCTGATCGGCTGAGCAGCTCCTTCTCGGTGACCGGCGGGTCGCGACGCAACAGCTCGTTGAAGACCTCCAGGTCGTCCGCAAAGTGGGTGGCCTGCGCAGGCCTCAACGTCACACCATGAAGAGCGCACCCGGTCAGGAGGGCCGCGTAGGCGTGATCCAGCGTGACGGGTCCTGCGAACCGCTTCTCCAGCTCTGCAATGCCAGCGAGAAGGAGTGGGCGGACCGCGTCGCGCATGGAGAACTGCTGGAGCTTCCCCGCGAGGCGAGAGGCGGCCTGGCGACCGTCAGAAAAGATGAGCGCCTTCCGACCCTTGAGCGGTGTGTCGATGGTAGGCCGCGCTGGCTGCTCCAGCAGCTGCGACGAGACGAGCTGCTGGAACGGCTCGTCGCCCTTGGTGACGTGGTCCATGATCTCCTGGCCACGCCCACCGCATCGGGGACAACTGTGGAATGCACCAGGTTCTGTGTCGGGCTGACCGGGCCCGGGTAGCCAGACCTCACGAGACTGTGGATTCTTGGTGCCTACCCGGCCCGTGATCGGATCCAGCCACTCGAAGAGCGCCCCAGACCCAGCGGGCGGCTCCTCGAGGCTAAGGAACACCGGCCGAACCACCCCGTCGACACCGTCCACCTCGCCGACGTCCTCCGCCCAGAGGTAGTCGGGGTTGGCGGGGTCGAAGGAGTACGCTCTGAAGTACGCGGAGCCACACGAGCGGCAGGTGAGGACCTCGAAGACACGCGCGCCGCATTCGCACACGCGCCGTGGCTGTGCGTAGAGCGCTCCGGTCGGCGGTGAGGTGGAGGCGGCGCTCCACCTCTCGCGAAGCTCCGCGGGCACGCATTTGCACTTGGGGTCGGAACAGGCCCAAAGTCCCGGGAGCCCGCGGAAGAAGGCGTGCGCTCGGGCAGCTAGGAGAGGAGCCTTGTCTTCGGCTTCCTTCGCGAGTGACGCGATCTCCACCAGGTTGTTCGTCGCTCTATGCGCGAGGGTGGCGTCAACGCCGGGGAACAGTCGCCGGCCAAGCGCGGAGACGTCCTGCGCAGGGCCCACGCCGTCAGGATCTCGCTCGGGGTCTTCGTCCGTGGTCGCACCGCTGGTCAGGTTCACGAGCCGCCCCACCACGGGGACATGCCCCAGCGCTGTGTGCAGCTCACGCGCGACCGGGTCGCAGCCATCCGGCGTTGGCTTGGTGGCGAGGTCGTCCAGGTCCGCGGAGGGATCTCCAAGCCGGATGACCTCCAGCGCAGCCGCCCACCGGGCCATCTCCTCACCCACCTGCAAGGAGTGGAGGTCTACGTCGGCGAAAGCTCTCGCTACCGTCTCGTCGCCGGGGCCCGAAGGGGTCGAGGCTCGCTTGGTACCCTTCAGCGCCCTAAAGCCAGAGACAGGCTTCCCCGCCAAGTCCGCTGCGAACTGCTTTGCCGCCTCCGTATCCGAGAACGACGCGCTGGTGCAGATGACCTGGAGCTGCTCTTCCGGGATCCGCAGCCGGTTGCGCAGGCGTCGGATCAGCATGGCGACCTCGGTCCCCTGCGCACCTCGGTAGAGGTGCGCCTCGTCCAGGATGAGGAGCAGACGCTGGTCGCGGTTGGCCTCGTAGTAGTCCGCAGTCTCGCGGAAGATCCCCCGCTCGATCGGCCGTAGCAGCATGTACTCGAGCATGGAGTAGTTGGTCACGAGCAGGTCCGGAACACCCTCCTGCGCCTCATGCCGGAGGAACAGCTCCGGGTCTTCCGGGCGCTCGATGGTCCGCTTCCACTCGCCCGCGCTGTCCTTCCACCGGCCGCTGCCGACCCAAGCGCTGACACCATCTTCGTTCGCAGGGCTACTGGAGGGCTTGGCAGGCCACTTGCCGCGCCGGCGCAGCTCGCTGATCAGCGCGCGCGTCTCGGGGTCCGAGGCGGCACGGTCTTCGAGCTTCGTGTAGAACTCCAGGGGCCCCTTGAGGCGCGCCCAGTGCTTTGTGGTGTCGTCGCGCCGACGACCTGGGTAGAGGCTCCGCCCCGTGTAGCGCGCGAACTTCATGGGGCGACCGCCGCGGTCGGTGAACCAACGGGACACGTCGTTGCCGCCGAACAGCACCCGAAGGCGGCCGAGTTGGTCGTTGACGAGGGCGTTCATCGGGTACAGCAGCAGCGCGCGAATCGCCCGCGTCGAGAACGATGGCCTCGCAGCTTCGGCGGCGACGCGCCCAAGGATGGGGAGGAGGAACGTCTCTGTCTTGCCAGATCCCGTCCCCGTGGTGACCACGAGATCGTGGTGCGGCGGCATCAACGCGAGCTCGAGCGCCAGCGCCTGGTGGTCGTAGGGAGGGTCGAACACGACCTTGCGCTGCCCGAGGAACGTCAGCACCTCTTCGACCGCAGGCGGAATGGACAGCGACGAGTAGGCCCGGGCGCCGGCGTACCGAGCCGTGCTCTCCAGGTACGGGGTCTGTGCGATCGCTCCGCTGCGGGCGAGGAGGCCGTCTCGCAGCTCGACCATGGCGGGATTGGAGATGTGGTACGTCGACGTAATGTAGGTGCGAAGCGCCTCAGCGTAGTGATCAAGTTCGTCGTACATAGCCGTTCCTCCTTGACCGAAGCTTCGCCGCCGCCAATGTCGATGGCTCGCACGATTCGATCACTACAAGGCGGTGAACCTACCACTCGCGACGGCTCCGATCGCACATGAACAAGCGTGCAGCTGTGGTCCACTTGTGGTCCATCCGGCAACGTGAATCGAGTCGAGGATGTGACCGAGCCAGGTGTGACGCTGCGCCAGGGCCTTATCCGGGCGCAGCTGGTGAGCGGCTGGGGAAGGTCGGTCCACCCCAAGCTCGAAGAGAAGTACACCGTGCGGGGTGTCTCACCTGAAGGAACAAGACTCGACTGGCGCGGCCGTCGCCTGGCACCGGTCCGTCACCCGCCGAGGCGAGCCCGCACGAGCTCGACCAGGTGCCCACGATGCCGGCGCGCGAACGCCGCGACGTAGGCCGGATCCGTGCCGGCCGGCGGCCTCGTGAGCAGCGCGGTCACGGCCGCATCGACGACGCGCACCGCGGCGTCCTCGCTGCCCACTCGAGCTTCGCGGCAACCGCAGGACCGTCCGCACTCTGCTCGCACCCGAGCGCTCTCGGCCAGCGCCTCATCGAGGGCCGCTCGGGCCTTCGCGAGGTCCGCCTCGAGGCGAGCCACGTCGGCCTGGGCCCGGCGACTCCCGCTCGCCTTCTCCTTGGCGCGCGCGAGCTGCCGCTCGAGGCGAACGATGCGCTTCTTCTCCTCGGTCGGCTTCACCGGCAGCCCGAGCACGTTCTGCACGAGCACGGCGATGGCGGGCAGCAGGTGCCCGGTCGCGTGTCCGAGGTCCTCACGCGCCGAGACGAACTCCTCGCTGTGCCCCTTGCCCATGCGGCCGTCGAGGTGCGTGAGCTCGTGGCACGCGACGCCGTGGAGGTAGGCCGCGATGGCGAGCGGGCGGTGCTTGTGGGCCTTGACCACCTGGTCGAGGCGATCGGGGTGGATGTAGACGACGGCGCGACCGGAGCCAGTGGTCGCGGTCAGCCCGAGCAGCTCGTCGTCGAGCACGAACCCGGGCTTGAACTTCCTGCGGATGCGCGCCTCGCTGGCGACGAGCCGCAGGGTGGCGTCCCAGGCGGTCAGGTGCGGCATCCACTTCTGGAAGCCCTTCTTGAAGCGGTAGGCCCGGCGCCGGTCGTAGTTCTTCTTCGAGATGCGCAGCCCCGCGAGACGACCGAACGGGTTGCGTCGGGTGTGCCTGCGGGCCTCCGCGTCGGGCGTGACCGCGAAGCGGTGCAGCGCGTGGTCGGTAGCCCGGGTGACCGTCGCCGCCTGGAGGAGCCCCCCGCCGCCCGGTTGAAGCGAGGTGTCGGCGGCTTTGTCGGCCGCGCCCTGGAGGACCCCGACGTCCATCGGGTCCAGGGCCTCGCCGGCCTCGGCGCGAGCGAGTGCCTGCACGACGCGATCGGTGAGCACCACCCCCGGGAAGCCACCTGCGTCCTCCTCCACCCGGTCAGCCGCCCCGAGCACGGCGCGAAGCTGCCTCGCGGCTGCGGCGCTGTCGGAGGGCGAGGCGATGTCCTCCTCGACGGGCGCGGACGTCACGACGAGCTGCATCCCAGGCGGCAGGACGGCGCCCCGAGTGGGCTGGTCCTCGGCCGAACGCGCGCGCGACCCTGGAGGCGCAAGGCTGGCGACGGCGGACTCGACACCCGGGTCCTTGGCACGCTCGGCGTAGAAGTCCGCGATGCCGCCGGCGGCCTCGGCGAGCGCCTTCTGGAACGCCTCGTCCGCGAAGGCCTCCGCGGCGAGGTCGGCGATCTCCGCTGCGCCCCGGCGCTCGCCCGCGTCGTCGGAGTCCGGGTCGTAGACCTCGTCCTCCATCGACCGACCCACGCTCTCGTTCTCGCGCTCGACCTCCTCGACGAGGTCATTGAAGGCCCACCGGGCGCGGTCCTGGAGCGCGTCGCGGGCGGCGTTGAGCGGGTAGCCCGCCTCGCCGGGGCGGACCTTCGTGGTGAGGTCGACGACGACGTCGGCCTTGAGGTTGCCGCGCCGAGCGCTCTCCTTGAACTGGAAGAGCCCGCCGAGGCGGACGTAGTAGGCGCCCTGCCGATCACCGGGCGGGCGCCGATAGGCCTTGATGGCGGCCTCGCTGCCGCGTCCCCAGGAGCCCTCCACCCGCACCCGGGAGCCGCCTCGGCGGCTGAACATGGGCCGCACCTCGTCCCCGTTGAGCGTGAGCGTGACCCCGGTCAGGTCGTTGGCGGCGAGCAGCTCGCGGAGCCGATCCAGCAGCGGAACGTACGCCTGGCGGGCGTAGTCCCAGACCTGGTCGAACTCGGTGGCCACATCGAAGATGGTGATGCGCGTGCCCTGGAGGAACGGCGCGTCGTAGATGGTGACGTCCTGCCCGGCGCCCTCGCTGACCGCGAGGTTGTCGCGGCTGTGCAGCTCCCAGCGGAACGTGGGGCTGGTCCCGAGGATGACGGCCTTGGCGACGCCGAAGCCGCCTGCGGCCTCCTCGCTGTCGCCGGCGCCGCCCTTGCCCGACTCGCCGAGCGACAGGAACTTCTCGAGGATGGTGTCGGCGTCCATGCCGATGCCGTTGTCCTCCCAGGACAGGGCCCTGCGGTCCGGGTCCCAGCTGACGGCGAACCGCCCCTCCCCTGCTCGGGTCTTGCGGGCGCGGACCGCAGCCTTGTAGGCGTCGACGCTGTTCTGGAGGGCCTCGCGGGTCGCGAGCAGCGGCAGGTCGCCTGACTGGTAGACGCTGGTGGTGAAGTAGCGCCACATCACCGCCGCGTTGGCGCCGGGTCGGCCGGTGGCCTTGGCCTCCATCGCCTCGAGGATCTCGTCGCGGCCACCGAGCGCGCGACGGAGGGCTGCCCGGTCGATGCGGAGACGGCCCGTGTCGCGGGGAGGCTTCTGGGAAGCGACCGTGCGGAGCGCCTCCCAGGCGAAGGCCTGGAAGGGGTCGGGGGTGGCGCGGCAGGCGCAGGTCGGGGTGGACGGGGCTTTCATGCGGCACTCCGGCCCAGCCAGTTGGGCACTGCCGACGGGTTGCGGCGCAGCGCGCTCGCGAGGGCGTCGAGGTCGATGGCGCGAGCACGCAGGTCCTCGACCACGCGATGCGCACCCAGGACCACCCGCCCCAAGGCCTCGGACATCTGCGGCGGTACAGCGTTACCGACCTGCCGATACTGCTGCTCCCTCGTTCCCTGGAGCGGCCAGTCCGCCGGGAAGCCCTGGAGCACGAGCCCCTCGACCACCTCGATCCGGCGCACACCGGCGACCAGGAACGCGGCGTCGCTCGCTCGGTCAGGTCCACCGTGGAAGGACCATGAAGGCGCATGGGCGCGGGTACCCTTCACCTCGGTCGTGGTCACGGTCGGCGCCGGGCGGTCGGCTCGCCAGGGTTCGGTGCACGCCCTCCCGTGCGATCCGTCGCAGGGGTAGCAAGCCCGGAGGTCGCAGGTGTCCTCCGCCAGAAGCGTGGCTCCGACGGCCTCGCGGACGCTCACCCACGGGCGCAGGCCTCGGTGCTCGGTATCCTCGTCGTCGGGATCGCCGTGGCTCGGCGGCGGGGGCGTCTCCGCCAGTGGGACGGGTCCACCCCACAGCAGCACCCGGCGACGGTGCTGGGGCGCTCCATAGTCTGCAGCATCGAGCGTCCATGCTCCGGAGAAGGCGAAGCGGGCCCGCAGCTCCGGGAGGATGGACCGCTCCCACGCGCAGCCGACGCAGTCTCGGTGCGCACCGTCGAGGGAGCAGCCGCGGGCGTGGTAGGTCCAGCCGAGCACGTTCTCGGCGAGAAACCAGGTGGGTCGAACGGCGTCGACCGCCGCCCAGGTCCACGGCCAGCCGTCGCGGTCATCGCCCGTTCCCCGGCGCCTGCCCGCGGTGCTTCCGGGCTGGCACGGCGGCGAGGCCCACAGGAGGTCGACCCGGCCCGCGAACGCCGCCCAGTCGACCGCCCGCACATCAGCATGAAGGGCGGGAAGCCCAGCGGCGGCAAGGGTGGCGACCGCGGCCTCGTCGAGCTCGACGCAGGCGAGGTGCCGCCAGCCAGCGCGATGGAGGCCGAGGGACGCGCCCCCACAGCCCGCGAAGAGCTCGAGGACGACGCGCACATCACCCTCCCAGCACGCCACGCAGGATCTCCACCGCCCCGGCGCCCCCACCAACCCCCAGCCCCGCGAGCCCGAGCGCGAGCCGCCAGGCCCGCCCCTCGGCGCGCTCCAGCCGCTCCTCGACCTCCCTGATCGCGTCGAGCACGGCCTTCTGCCGCTCCGCGCTCGCCTTGTCGTGGGCCTCGGCGCGGGTCTCCAGGCGGGCCAGGCGCTCGCGCACATCCGCGAGCTCGCCGGCCCACAGGGCGGCGCTGTCGTCTCGACGGGCAGCGGGCGGCGACATCGTCAGCCCCCCGCGTCCGCGGTCCGCACCCGTCGCGCCGCCTTGCTCGCGAGCCGATGCGGCACCGCACCGGGCGCCGGCAGCGTCCACTCGAAGCGCTCCGTGAGCAGGGTCGCTCCGCCGAGTCGCACCGTGAGCACGACCACCACGACGCCGTCGTCCAGCTCGAGGTCCACGTCGACGTCCACCTTGTCGCGCAGCCACCGCGCGATGCTCTTCCACCACATGGCCATCCTCCTGTTCAGGCCAGTCCCGGCCCCGGCAGCGCCACCGGCGCGTCCGAGAGCTCGGGGTCGTTCACGATGCCCATGCGCCGGCGCAGGATGCCGGTGTACAGGTCGAAGCGGCCGGCCCACGCGTGCCAGGCGTCCCCGGTCCGACGCCACTCGATGTGGCTCGACGGGTAGGGCTCGGTCGGCGGCGTGGTCCGGCGGAAGTGGGCGGGCGCGGTCTGGGCGTAGGCCGTGAGCAGCTCCTGGACCGGCACCCGGGTGCGGCCCGCGGCGACGAACCGCTCACGCACTCGCTGGGCGTGCCGCTTCGCGAAGCGCGGCCCCTGCTGCACGCTCGTGTCGTAGAGCAGCGCCAGCGACCGCTCCGTGGCCACGCCGAGCTCCCGGGCGGCGTCGAGGGCGCCGACGAAGTGCTCGCCGGCCTTGGCGAGGCGTTTCTGAACCGCCACGAACACCGGGTCCCGTCCCGCGGCCTTGAACCGGCTCACCCAGGGCTCGGACCACAGCACGGAGCCGCTGACGGGCGCCAGGCTCGCGGCCCGGGTGACCTCGAGGAGCGCTCGCCAGTCGGGACCGAAGGTGCGCGCGAACCGCTCGGGGTCGGTGCGCTGCATCTCGGCGAGCAGTACGCCGAGGCTACCGGGCTTCTGGGCCCACTGGATGATGCCGAACGACAGCCCGGCTCCGTCCGCGTTGAGGTTCAGGGAGTCGTGCCGCCCCTCGTGGCGCGACACGCGGGCGATCACCCGGTCCATCCAGTCCATCGTGGTCCTCGCGGCGCGCTGGGCGCCGGCAACGGGAGAGCCACCGCCGGCAGCGGCCAGGGCCAGGACGGTCCCCACGCCGACGACGCCGAACAGCAGCAGCGGAGCGCTCGCGCCCTTCATGCGGGCACCCCCGGCGGCGGAGGCGGACGCAGCGCCGCGACGACAGCCGCCAGCGCGACGATGACGAGCATGGCGGCCATCACTTCGCCGCCACGGCCGCGTCGTCGCGGGTCGACGACAGCAGGGTGCGCGGGATGCGCCGGTTCCACCAGTACAGGCCCGCCTGCTCGATCTCGCCGAACTTCAGGCCCGACGTCGGAGCGAGCGCCAGGAAGTTCCGCCAGCCGGCGCGCGTCGGCGGGATCACGGTGCCGTCCGCCGCGCCGATGCCGTTCCCGCGTCGGACCTCGAGGCCACCTCGCACCACGACGGGCACGCGCTGCTGCTCGGCGTACCAGGACGACGTCTGCGCCAGCTTCTGCACGACCCGGTCGCCGTGTCGCGCCCAGGCCCGCCCGACCCACTCGTCGCTCGCCCAGGTCCAGCCGAGGCCGGGCCAGTTGCCGCCGTAGCGGAGGGCCTGGTCGATGCGGGACGCGGTGGCGGCGTCGGCGCGGGCGTCCTCGTCCGGCGGGAACACCGCGTCCATGTGCTCGGGGAGGATGCCGAGGGCGGCCACCTTCTCAAGAGGCTGCTCCGACCAGGTCGCGGTGCCGGCCTCGCGGACGCCGACGCTCGTGCCCTGGACCCGGCCGAACTCGACGTAGTCCGTGCGGTCGGGGTTCCACGGGCTTGGGATGCCGACGCGCAGGCCCTCGTACACAGGCGCCTCGCCCCCGACGGGCACGAGCAGGTCGTGGTCGCGCACGGCGTACATCCACTTCGCCCACGGCCACGCCTCGGGGTCGACCGTCGCCAGGTCCTTCAGGCGCTCCTCACCCTCCTGACGCAGGCGAGCGGCCTCGGTCGGGTCCTCGGTGCGCTCGGCCTTGCGGAACCGGGCGTTGGCGCCACGCAGCATGCGGGCGGCGTCCTCGCCGACCTTCTTGCGGGCGTCGGACTCGCGACGGGCGCGGACCTCGGCGAGGCGCCGGGCGGTCTTCTCCGGGTCGCGGCTGATGAGGAGCAGCACCTCCTCGGGCCCGAGCTCCATCTGGGCGCCGGGGTTGTTGGTGTCCCGCGCCTGCGACCGGATGAGCTCGGTCATCCAGCCGAGCTTGCCCTGGATGAGGTTGAACCGGAGCCCGTCCTGGGACCGGCGCGCGAAGTAGTAGTTGATCTCGATGTTCGCCAGCGTGTTGCCCTGGCGCACCCCGCGCCCGTTGCGCTGCTGGAGGGTGGCCGGCTCCCACGGCAGGTCGAGGTGGTGGATGGCGCAGGTGCGTGTCTGGAGGTCGATGCCCTCGTAGGCGATCGCGTTGGCGATCACGACGTCGTACTTCGGGGCCACGCCCTCCTCGGGGTCGCCGTTGAACTCCCGGGCGATGCGCTGGCGGTCGGCCGAGGCCTTCGCCGTCGCTGCGTTGAGCACGGCGATGCGCTTCTCGGGCACGCCGGCCTTCACGAGCGTCTGCACGACCCAGCGGTGGGCGGCGACGTTGTCGACGAACACGATGTGCCCGCAGGTCCGGTTGGCGAGCACGCGCCGGGACATCGCGGCGAACTTCGGCGAGACCGGGTCCACGCCCGAGCTGCCCGCGGTCTTCCAGTCGTAGCCCTCGTCGAGGTCCTGGTGCACGGCGACGAGCGCCATGCGGGCGAGCAGGCCGAGGATCTTGCTCTTCTCCCGCGCCGACCCGCTGCCCGACGCCTCCAGGGCGGCCTCGATCTCGCCCACGTAGCGGTCGTACTTGGCGTCCTGGGCCGCGTTCATCTCGACCTCGACGACGTTGACCTTGGGCTCGGGGAGCTTCAGCCCGACGTCCTCGGCGGTCTTGAACTCGCCGTAGCGGAAGATGACGTCGCGGAGCTCGTGCAGGTTCTGGAAGCCGACGACGGCGGAGCGCTCGACGACGTCCATCTTGCTGTCGACGACGGCCTTGAGCTCGATGCGCAGGTAGCGGTCGATGAACTGCTCGGGGTCGCGGATGCCCATGCGCGACCAGGCGTCGTGGTCGACGTACTGGATGAGGTTGTAGAACTCGAGGGGGCTGTTCTTCGCAGGCGTCGCCGAGAGCAGCACCACCCCAGCGCCACCGGTCTTCCGTCGCACGGCCGCGCAGCGGAAGTCGAGCTGCCAGGCGCGCTTGGAGCCCGACCCGGCGTTGCCCATGAACCGCGGCACGCCGCCCTCGCGGGCCTCGGGCAGGTACAGGTTCTTGAAGTTCTGCGCCTCGTCGCAGATGAGCAGGTCGACGCCGATGTCGTCCCAGGCCACGCCCGGGTCGTAGTCCCAGCCCGCGGGCAGCTCCATCTGCTCGGCGATCCAGGCAGCCACGCCCTCCTTGAGGATGGCGGCCTGGCGCTCGGTGAGCTTCTTCGCGTCGCGGGCGTTGCGCTGGCGCAGGCGGACCTCGCGGCGGATGGCCTCGGTCTGGTCGGCGTAGGCGCGGATGGCGCCCTCGTTCATCCGGGTGCGGGACAGCGCCGTGTAGGTGAGCAGGACGACGTCGAACTCGCCCGTCTGGAACCGCGTCCACTTCTCGGCGCGCTCGCCGGGCGTGTCGGTGTCGCTGGTGACGGTGCCCTTGCGCTTGCCGCGGGTGACGAGCTTCTTCTTGCTGCCGATGACGGCCACCCGGTAGTCGGGCAGCACCCGGCGGATGTCGGCCTCCCACTTCCACACGATGCTGTTCGGCACGAGCACGACGGGCCGACGGCACCAGCCCTCCTGGCGGGCCCGGGCGAGCACCCCGATGCCGGTGTAGGTCTTGCCGACGCCCACGTCGAAGGCGAGCAGCCCACCCCGGTTGGCGAGGATGCGCCGCGCGCCGGCGACCTGGTGGGGGTGCAGGCGGATGCCGTCCTTCACCCATCGGGCGATGGACAGGGGCTCAGCGTCGTAGGTAGGGGCGACGTAGCCCTTGAAGTGCCGGTTGTAGGCGTGCTCGACGTCGGCGCGCCGCTCGTCGTCGCTCGCGACCCAGGCCCGGAAGGACTGCTCCCACTCCTGCGCCTTCTTCAGCCGCGCCTCGTCGAGACTCTCGTCCTTGCGCTTCTTGGGCTTGAACGTGGTCTTGTCGTGGTTGATCCAGCCGATGCACCAGCGGGTCTCGCTCGAGAGCTCGCGGGCGTCGGACAGGTCGTCGTAGTCGCGGTGTGGGACCTGGACGAGGCCCTCCTTCCGCACGAGGTCGACCTCGCCGTAGTGCTGGTTCAGCGTCGCGCTCATCCAGTCGGCGACCATCGACAGCGGCACCCAGCCCTGCCGCGGGGAGACGCCCTCGATGTCGTCGAAGACGGCCGGCTCGATGGCGTCACGCAGGCTGCGGGCCTGGGCCTCGACGCGGTCCAGCGGCACCACGCCCCACAGCTTGCCGTCGCGGACGGCGGGGTCGG
>MDTC01050024.1_pt1 | contig 17501 bp, 10 predicted proteins | sample 811181 | NCBI WGS metagenome assembly MDTC01 (sample SAMN05326644, study PRJNA326480) | marine metagenome | isolation source: seawater | place: Pacific Ocean: North | collected 2011 | reverse complement strand
TTTGAAATAATCTATCAATTATTCATCTTCCTCGTCATACCAACCTTCATCAGTATCAAAAGCGCCATTATCTACTAGCGTCCCATTCTTGACCTTCATCTGAAACCCTTTCAGGCTAGAACTAACGCCGCCACCAGTTCTGTTTAGGCATTCAGCAATTTTTCCTAATAAGCCCTTTTCACAGTCCAACATAATCAGGCTCGCATAAGTTAAGGTTGCAATAAGCATCCTAGCCGCTGTGTTGATAGTAGTGGCATCACTCTCGCCCTCACCCAATGCTTGTATCCTAGCACTCACATCTTGTAAGACCTGGTCGACAACTTGTTCTGGCAAGAACTTCATTAGCAGTTGGTCAGCGTGGGCCATGGCTTGCTCGATATCATCAGCTCTTTTCTCGCCAGGGTCCTTCCTAGGTATCTTCTGTAAAAACCAACCCATTCTCGACCTAGCCTTCCAATGATTGAGCACAACGATTCTCGCTCTCACGATTTGCTTAGAAGTCACACCATCGTTTTTCAAAGAACGCCTTCTATCGAATTTGGTTAAGATGCCTAACTCGCCAGCTAACTCAACAATTGCATCGGCAATGATTACAGCGTTCTGGTGTTCACTCTCTCCCTTGATGCCTTTCTTTTGACGGCAAATGACTTGCTTGGGCATTGACAACGCCTTCTTAAGTCCCTTGTCAGTCAATTGAGAACGTTCCTTTTCCTGCTCAGGCGTTAGTGGAGTGCATGCCATTTCAGTGATGTCATACACGACATCTCTCACGTTTTTACCATAGCGAGCTTCGATTAAAGCGTGAACCTTCTTACAGAAAGGATGCTTTTCTCTAAAAGAGTCGTATTTTCTTTTGTCGTATTTCCAGAAGCCAGGATTCTTGACACCTTTCAAGTCACCAGGCAAAATTCTGGCGCCACTAGTCCCTGGCTTATTGCCACGTCCAACACGCTCGGTTTGTCTGTCGGCACCTTGTGTGATGCTATCTGAAACACCGTCTATCGGGGAGTAGTCCAAGTCTACTAGGCCACAACTGGCGCATGCCTTTTCGCCCATTTTGGAATCATAATTCCATTCCAAACTTCCACAATTATCACATCTATCTTCTTTTCTTGTTGCTTTCTTATTATCTACCATAGTATCATGCCTCTTTCTTATTATGCGACATCAAGCCTCTCTTTTGACAAACCGTGACGAAAATAGGTCGGATTAAGTGCGGTATGTAAGAGCATTTGACAGCGCAGGAGTTAATATGTGTCCGAACAAGTTGATAAAAGTTTGGTAAAAAAGCCCAAAATAATCCCAAACATGAATGCTTCTTGTTAGGTTTCACAAACTCTATCGAATTCGACACTATATAAACAATAACAACAAGAATGGAATTATTTACAATCCGTAGAAAAGCCTTCAATAAGTGTCGGCATCTGTATCAATAGTCGCGGGAGGTGAGGGAATGTCTGATAGCAATATTTCAAGTGCTAATATATCGATTGAAGCCACTCCAAGCGGCCAAAATATACCTTGGTGGCTACATCAAGACTTAGTGTCTCTAGAGCCTACTGAATTATTGATATTACACCCAAGCGAGAGATCGAGGAAAGCAACACTGAGTGAACTTTCAAAAACCAAATCTTCAATTGACACTTCTAAACATCTGACCATTCAGCGATTATTCGAGACACTATTTCTTGACTTTAGACTTCCAAACCTGATGGATGAAGATGCACTATTGTTTTCTTTAACCCATGACATGGTACAAACACATGCGCAAAAAGGCAACTTTCCGCTAATGTTTTCACCTTACAAGGATAAGCAATGGACTGAATATAAAACACAAAGATTGCAACAATTACACAGGGAACTTAGCCAAATCAAGACTCCATGGAAGTGGGATAACGACCCAGGAGTAAAGGAATTTAGAAATTTGTTGTTAGAGATGGAGAAAAAGACCAATAGAACTCATCCTGATTTGAGAAAAACCCATCTTCTTAATAGAATTAAAAAAGCGATATCTGAATCAGAAACGCCCTTTTCATTGAAGAGTATAAAGGGAATCATAGTACTAAACCACCCACCCGAATTTAGCGAAATGGATAGAGAATTACTCATATCTATTTCCAAAATCACACCAATACATCAACTGTGTAATCCTGGTTCTTTTCGACTAGGATTTCATGGGGCTTACATCGAAGACATAGATTGGACCGATGGTGAATCATTACCTCCTTGGCTACCAAAACACGAAGTTTGGAATTATCCCAAACAAGTCAATTGGGTCTCACCTATAGGGATAAGCAACAATTCCACCATACATAGGGTTTCATTGGAACGAAAAGAACACAATATCGATGCGACATTAGAATTGGTATCCGCTTATCTTAGTCATACCAATAAAAAAGTTCTAATCATTGACGCTGCAGTTGAATCAAACCGTCGTATTTGGTCAAGCAGGCTCAAAGAGATCGGGATAATCAGTAATTTTGGCCCTCCGAGTATGCATGAGCAACCATCCATATCAGGGCTAACTCATTTATTACAAGTTGGAGAAGGACTTGAAGCATGGTCATTTGAGAAATTTCGTAGAATCATCGAGAATAATGGCCTACCTTTGATTTTTGAAAATCTATCTTCTTTAGTTCACCCTAAGGAGTCAGAATGGAGGCCACAACCTCATTTGGATGTACTTGAAAACATATCACGTAGTTTCCACGTACTCGGCGGCCCTGGTGCATTGATTCGATGGATTAAAACCCTTGAAGCGGCAACTCCAATTTTGGGCGATGACATAGATACTATGAATCGAAAATTGGAAGAAACTTTGTGGTGGTTTGCAAATATTGTAAAGATATGGTCTCCATTATATGAAGACGCAATGACGGCATCAAGTACACCTATTATCGGATGTTCTTCAGGAGCTAAATTACCAACAATTGAAAGTGTTAAAGATGGAACTGAATGGCTAAATCTGATTTATAGTTCAGTAGACTGGAATGCATTATCCCAGCCAGATGCTACCTTTTCAAATTCGATATCCGCTCTTCAAAAATTGAACGAAGAGCACCATAGATTGTTTTCTTCCCTAAGTGAATTAGAATTCGACCTTCCTCGCAAAGGTCAAGATTTCATAAGACATCTGATGAGGATAATTGATAATACCAAATTGCCTAATGCCAGAATTAAATCAAAGAATGTATTGATATTAAGTCCCAATGAAGCATTTGGGCTAGAATCAGATTTGATAATTTTAGCCGGCTTAGATGTAGACTCATGGTCGATGAAATCACCAAAGACTCCATGGTTGGATTCTGAATCAAGATTACAATTAGGGATATTAAATTCAGATATAGAAATTCGTAGAGGTAGACACCAATTAAAACACCTAATCAATGCGGGACAAGAAGTCATAATTCTCGACAGTAGTCAAGATGAATCTGTAGGGCCTAGTGCCCCATTGGTGGAATTTTTCGAAGAGATGAAACGCATTGGATCATATCGAGAACTTAGCAAAATTCCTTCTTTCATACCTGTAGAATCATACCAAGAAGGCTGGCTTGATAGGCCATGGCACCTATGTCCTCACGAGGATGATGAGGAAGAAGAAGCGATTTGGTTGACCCCCAGACCATATTCTATGTCGATGACTAAACACGGAGCAGTCGGCCACCGTTCTGGTTCGAGAGGTCGCGACTTTAAGCAAAGGACTGGTTTGAAATTACTCAATGGAAGGGAGCCAGAGGTTGCTCCAACCTCGATCAATAATTTAGCCCATGCCCATGAATTTGCAGTTTTCAACGATCGCATGAAAAGACAACCGACTCACAAGAATATCGAGAAACAAGAATACTTGGAATGGGGTGCTAGAAATTCACTAGTGAGCGTTGACAATCTCACACTTAGACCGACAAAATCCCAAGTGAAGGAGGGCTCAAAAAATAGCAAAATATGGCCTCATCTTGGAATGAAAGGCTCGAGAAGCAATGGTCCAGCAATCGACCCTAGGCCACTGCCAATGTTCCAATCAAAAAGCAAGACTTTCCAATCGGTCACAGGATCTACCAACCAAGCAATCGGACGTAAAGTTTGGTCTGCTAGTAGAATACAAAGTTGGCAATCTTGCCCTCGTCAAGCTTGGTTATTCAAACATCTTGGAGCATCACAACTGGAACAGCCTACAGAAGATATCGATAATAGGACCAGAGGTTTGCTGATACATGATATTGAAGCAGCAATACTTGAAAAACATGGAATAGAAATCGCTGGGCAAGCCTCCAATAAGCCAGTAGTACTTTCAAAAGGTCCACTAAATAAAATCGATAAATTGTGGAGTACTGCCCTACAATATCTTGAAGAAAATGCATCTTGGCTTTCACGTTCAAATGCGGTGGCATATCATAGATGTAGAGATATGCTTGGAGTAAATTCCGAACTATGGTCTCAATATCTCAATGGAGAGATAGATATTGCCCCAGCAGGAAGAATTGGAAGAATGTTAGAGGCCGATATTGAATTAGATAATAGCGCACCAATTGCTTGCGAATGGGAACTTACACAAAAAGGCAAAAAAAGCCTCAGCATAGAAGTCAAATCAGACGATGGCAGCACATTTAGTTTTGATTTATTTGGACGTATAGACAGAGTCGATTGCGTCATACTCGATGAAGATATGAAACAAGAAGCAATTTTGGACGGAATGCTATCTAAAGACGAATCAACTCAACAAAGGTGGGTTATTATTAGAGACTTGAAAAGTCTAGAAGGGCCCAAAGAAAAAGACAAAGGAAACCGTCACAGAAGAGGCATCTTTGATGAACTACAATTGGCTCTTTACGCCAAGGCATGGGAAATTTCCAACCCAGGAGATAGAGTCGTTGGTGTTGGTATAAGTGAGATTGGAGAAACTACAACTCATTACGTAGAATTAGACTACACCTTGTCCAAATACTTAGCAACTGCAAAATTAGGAACTCAAACCTACTATACATCACTGCATTATCGCCCATTAAAGTTAACAGAAGAATATGTTAAAAATGGTTTTAGAAGCTGGCTGGATGAGAGATTAAGAACTGTTGCGAGAGTCATTATGCACGCAGATTCAGGTTTTGCACAACCAATGCCAGGTAAGCAATGCTCTTATTGTTCGGTAAGGGTAATGTGTCCATCTGCAGAATTAGGTGGTGATGAGAAATGATTTCATTCAATAACAGCCAAATTCTTGGCTTGGATTTAGACAAACATATCGCTTTGGATGCAGGGGCAGGAACTGGTAAAACAGCAGTAATGGCAGAACGTTATGTTCAACATTTAATCTCTGCAGAGCAACGCGCTACAATTCTACTTCCAAATGGTCCAAGAGAGCCCTTGGAAGGCCACGGAGCGCTAAGAGCGCCGGCTAGAGAACGCACTGATTTGAAGAGTTGGCCGGGTTTATTGCCAAATGAAATAGTTGCAATTACCTTCACCAAGAAAGCCGCAGCAGAATTGAAATCAAGAATTAGAACCCGACTTGCCTTGACTCGTTCAACTTCCGTACCCAAGGGAGAAAAAGGAATTTTTGATCCAAGAATCCATCGTTCTGGAGATTTAGAAATGCTTCTTTCAGGTCTTGACGAAGCCCCTATTTCAACAATTGATGCGTTCCTTTCTCAACTGCTTTCACCTCATTTAGATCTAGTTGCAATAAACCCAACAAGAGAGCAAATTTCAGAGGTCCGCTCACCTCTTTTGGTCAAGGAAACAATTCGTTCTGCATGGAGAATAAGAACCTCTAATGATGCTAGAGAAGCAGGAGTTAGGGGAGATGTCAATGAATTTATTGCGGCAAGAAATAGATTGGCTATTTTGGTTGGAGGACAAGCCAGAGCAGAGGTAATTTTGACAGGGATGCTAAACACTTCACTATTCGTCGAGGAATCAAAACGCTCAATGAAGAAAAGAATCACCCAAAGAGGGCTTGATTGGGATGGAATCGAACCGATAGACTCCGAGATTATTTTGGATATGTTTCTTGAACCAGCCGAGGCAATAATCGACTCCTTTGCAGATAAATTACATGGGGATTTGAACAGTTGGGTGGATGAGGCTTTATCACAATCACCTGCCTTTGTTGGTGCTTGTGAAGTAGAACAAGGAACACACAAAACCCGCTTTAACCACCTTGTAGAATTAGCTCGGCACACTTATCCAAATACTAAAGCAGAAAAGTTACAATGGGTCTGGATGGTGTCTTTGGCTGCAGCATCATATTCGTCACTCATCAAAGATGAGATGAAATTTTTCCCGAAAGGAGTCTTGCCTCAAGTCAATCATTCCAATGAATGGATGCCAGGACTTTTTCCAAAAAGCAAAGTCAAAGGCATTCCAGGGGCTGTAAAGAATGCTGTAGCATCCAACCTAGTAACACATGGGGCTTCAATGAATAAACTACTGTGCAGCCAAGATGGCCGTTTAGTCCGATTTTTAGGGCGCAGCTCGTTCTTATTCAGTCCGATGTTCGATCTGAATTTTATGGAAGATGATTGCCCTTTACGTGCACATCCTTTAGACGATGAATTAACCGATATCGCTCCAAGTGGTAAATTGAGAATAACCGATAAACAGCAGACTAAAGTATTGGCAGATTTACTATTGGTTCATTATGGCTGCCAACAGATTCTCACTCTAAAAAAGGTAAACGAAGGCGTACATGATTTCGATGATGTACAACGTTTAGCGGCGGACTTATTGTTGGCTAGATGCCCTGATGCAGTTCGTTTTGAATATCCGCAAAAAGTAGTCGAAGTACTCGATAGTCTCGATGAAGAACCGTGGCTGGATTTACATATTTCATCCGCCATGACCCTAGCCCAAGAACATCCAAAATGTCTTGCTGATTTACAACAACGTTTCTCTGTTCTGCAAACATTGAGAAGAAGATTTTGTGCTTTTATCATCGACGAATACCAAGATACCAACCCAGCACATTTCCGCTTATTATCCAGACTTTGGGGGCGAAGAGGAAAACATAGCGATGACCCTGAAAGGCCATTAGGTCCTTGGGACCCTACAGTTTGTGTTGTTGGTGATATGAAGCAGAGTATTTACCGTTTTAGACAAGCAGAAGTCACCGTAATGCGTAGAACCGTCGAGTCAATAAAATCAATAAATCAAATAGAACAATCGGAATCAAGACTGGCTCACCTTCGTAAAGCAAATCATGGAAGAGACCCAAGGCCAATTGGCGCTGGAGGCGAAATTGGTTCCTTTTCCAATCAACATGTATCCACAGGTCCAAAAGTAGAATCTAAGCCATGGGATCATGTTTGTGCTGAATTTGAAGACTCTCCTAAAGGCCAAAAGACCTATGTTCAAGTCTCACCAGAAAGATTGAAAAGAAGAATTCTAGGACATATTGACCTTACTTCTAATCATCGTACATTACATAATTTAATGCGCACGATGAACGGAATTTTTGATGATGTTTTTGATGGCAGACACTACACCTTACCAGGCGATTGGCATGCCGAAGCACAAGAATTGAAACCCGCTCGCGATGATGATAAATTGGGTGTTTTAGAATGGTTAGTTCCACTTCAAACAGCGACACAAACTCCATCGCTTGACCTATCTTCAATCAGCCCAGTTTTTGCAAATCCAAACGCGAAGAGTATTCATTTAGAACATGAATTAATAGCGTTAAGACTCCACAGCCTTCTAACCAATAGAAATACAAAATTATGGGATAGTGAATCATCTTCATTTGCAGAAATCGAAGGTGAATCCTCTAACATTCTGCCTAAAGACATTACAATTTTAGTACATTCTAGAAAACATATTCCAGACTTATTACAGAGACTTGAATTGAAAGGAATCCCAGTAATTTCAGATAGACAGGGTGAACTACTCAAACGTCCGGTGGTTAGAGCATTGATGGCTATTCTCCATTTGGTTGCTTATCCTGGGTCTAAATTTGCTGCAGTTTCGGTTGCCCGCTCACCAATTTTAGGATTCAGCGATGAACAAATACACAACATATTTTCGAGTCGAAAAATCGCTGATAATTGGTGGACAGTTCTCCACGATAACGCACCAACAAAGCGCGCTAAAACCCTTGTAAAACATCTTGCCGATTTAGTTACTAAAGGAGCAGTACACCAAGTCTTAGATGTAATATTAGACCATTCAGATTTGTTGATCGCATATCCGGATGATACATCGAGGCAGAATGCAGAATTATGGTGTGGATTAGTTTACAATATTGGAAGTGAATATGGTCACGAACCAACAGAGATTTATTCACATCTCAAATCCTTGCAAGGGTTGGCCAACAAAGGCCCACAAGCGATTACGATCCCTTCAGGTGGTGCTGTAAGAATAATGACTATACATGGCGCTAAAGGTTTACAATCCAAGGTAGTAGTCGTAGCTGGAATGTTCCATGCCGGTAAATCAGATTCTTCATTAGCGGCTAGAAATAATGTTTTAGTTACGCCAGAGATCGTATCTGGGAGAATTAATCCTTGGTCATCACGCGATAGACCTTATGATGGCCTTTGGGAATTTGCCAAGAATATGGATGGAGCGCAAAGACAAGCTGAGAGAAGAAGGGAATTCTATGTAGCATTGACTAGAGTAAAAGATAGATTGATTGTAGTCGGCTCTCCAAATACTACATCTAGTTTGGAAGAATCAACCAATAATCTATTTTTCAAGAGTAAACCTTCAATGAAAACAATGGGTGCAATGTGGATGGATGGACTTAGGCATCTATCCTACAAGAACAAAGTCAAAGATTCACCATGGCTTCTTCCTAATGATGATTTCAATATGCCATTAGAGGCCTATGGTGAGACAAATGTAAGTATTAATCCATATTCATTATTCATGAACTCAATGTTTGGTGGAGAAAACATCGATTCCATTAGGATTTACCATTCTCCAGAATGTTTCGATATTATCAGTGAAGAAACCCCCCTTAATCGATGGAAGAATCTCGAGTCAAGAGCAACCAAACTTATCGATAAATCCAAACCTATCGACACAGAAGATGATTCAAATTTGTTAGTCCAGCATGGCGTTAGGATGAGTGCACATGGTTTAGATTCAACTTTCCAATGCCCGCGTCGTCATTGGCTTGCCGAAATTAAGGGATGGAGCGCAGAACCATTTTACCTAAGAAATTCTAATAATATAACCAAAAAAGGTAGTGATAATTTTGCTAGTCCTACCCTGTTTGGAACACTAATGCACCGTCTGTTAGAAGTCGGCCTAAAAAATCCAGCTTACGCCAATTCACCGCCTATTTTACCGCTCCCTGAGAGTTGGAAAAATAAAAATGATAATCGCTTAGGTGATGAAAAAACAGTCGAAGAAGTGCTTTTGGAAGAAGGTTTTACAACATCAGGCACTAGCCAAGAAAAGAAAAAAACATCATCACTAAAAAAGCGACTAGCACATCTATCAAAATTAGTTGATAATGGATTAATTGGACGCTTCGCACAAGGCGAAGAACACCATAATCGAATCCCAGAAGGCTTGAGGACTGAATTGCCGTTCTTCTATCAAAACATTGTAAAAATGAGTGATGTTTATCGCATGGGATTCACTATCGATGGACTTAGTAAACTTGCAAATGTCGAGCATGTAGAGATATCATTTGATGGTAGAGCAGATTTGGTATTGGCATTTAGAGATCAAGAAGGACAGGGTTATTTGCAAATTTCAGATTTGAAAACCACAGATTGTAGGGGCAACTTCAATCCAAATGACCCCAACTCCGGGTCACCACTTCAAATTGTACAAGGAGATTTATTGGACCTTTATCCACAGACCGAAGCGGAGAAAGAGATCCTTCATGAACACAGACTTCAATTGACCCTTTATTCGATGGCCTTAGAGGCAATAGAATCAGATAAACCAGTAGATGAAAGACGTAAAATATTACCTCCATCGATACTTATTGGAGCATCTGGCCGTAGCGTAGAGTTGACCGAAAAACAGTATGAAGATGCTAAGAATGATTTGCAAAACCATCTAAATTGGATTGCAGAATTAGCGGCGGAACCAGAATCGGTAATGGAGCCGGAACGGCTGGAAGGAGAAGAAAACTCCACATGTATGAAATGTCCATTTTATCGTGGTGACATCAAGTTGTGCGGGCCTAAACAAGACTCTGAAGACTAGTCTAGTTTTTGTCCAGCAATAACCAAAGTTACAGCAGACTTTTCACCGGCTTGCCAACTAGAAATATTGGTAAATCCAGCATCATGCCAGGCATCTTTCCACTCTTGTGTGCTTAATGTTGTCATATGTACTCCGACATGTTCTGGCCAGGTTAGGCTCTCTTCATGTTCAAGATAATGGTCTATTCCAACTACTAACCAACCATCTTTAGCAACCCAGTTATCGAAAAACAACTTTAGCATTGATTTAGGGTCTTCAAGATAGTATAGAAATTCCATAGAGTGTATGATGTCATAACGCTTTGAAGGCATATATTCAGGCAATTGACGAACTGAATAATCTCCATCACCGTCTATTTCTTTAGCCTTCGCAATCATTGCCTCAGCACCATCAATTCCTTCTGCAGAAGAGCATAGGGGATGGTCTTTCAATAAACGAACAACCCATCCATTGCCACAACCTACATCGATAGCAGAAAACTTTTTTTGTGTTTTTTCTACATTTTGAAAAATAAAATTAAGCATTTCTCCAACTGCACTCGAATGGCCTTTTTCCATGCCCTTGTCTTTACCGGCTAAGGCCCAATCATGAAACACATCCGTTGCTTTTCTAATCGCCATGGTTTTGTGCGAGAGCCGATATTCAATAAAGCGTGTGATTGTACAAGTATCGAAAGGAACAAGGGTTATCTCAATGTGCGACAAATATGTCCAGTCAGTCTTTACCTCTAAGTGAAGTATTGTATCCTGAAATAGAACCACATACAACCGGTAATTTACAGGTTTCTCCCCTCCACACGATCGCTTGGGAGCGATGTGGAAATCTTCAGGGACAATCCGTAATAGTAATCCATGGCGGACCAGGAGGAGGTAGTCAACCCTCGTATCGCCAATATTTCAATCCTGAAAAATTCGATATTATTCAATTTGACCAAAGAGGTTGTGGTAAATCAAAACCATATGCCGAATTAGAAGATAACAATACCCATAGTTCGGTGAGTGACATCGAAGCATTGAGAGAACATTTGGGCATAGATACATGGCATGTATTTGGCGGGTCATGGGGCTCAACATTAGCCCTAATTTATGCTCAAAACCACCCTCGAAGAGCAGAAAGTTTGATTTTAAGAGGAATTTTCATGTGTAGGAAAAGCGAACTTCATTGGTTCTACCAAGAAGGCGCCAGCCATATATTCCCAGATGCTTTTGATTCCTATAGAGACCACATACCGAAACAAGAGCAAGATGGTTTAATCGAGGCTTATTATCGCCGCTTGACAAGTGAAGATGTAGAAATCAGAAGGGCTGCTGCTAAAGAGTGGACGCGCTGGGAAATGGCCACAAGCCGCTTAATTCCCGACGCTGAATACTTAGAAAAAGCAGAAGATTTAGACTTTGCAGTTGCTTTTGCTAGGATTGAATGCCATTATTTCATCAATGCTATTTTTGTTGAGGAAGCACATATTTTGAACAATGTCGACAAAATCCAACATATTCCGACCTTTATTGTACAAGGCCGATATGATGTTGTTTGCCCTACAAGAAGCGCTTGGGAGTTACATAAGGCTCTTCCAAATAGTATACTGAGTATCATACCAGACTCTGGCCATTCCATGGGAGAATTTGGAATTGCTAAGGAATTGGTTAATTTTACCGACTCTGTATAATTTACTTCACTTTACCAATTTCCTGACCTAATTAAGCGTCGGCTTGATATGCTCAATGCTAGTGGACTAATGTGGAGGCAAGCCTCCGGGTGAAGAAATGACTGAAGAAGGAACCATTACACCTGAAATTAGAATTCAAGCACTAGAAGAAGCATTGGCGACAGAAACAGAACGTGTGCAGAAGTTATTCGCTGCATATGAAGGCCAAGAAAAAGACTTGATGGATTCACGTGCTGAAATCGAAGTTCTCGAAAAAGAAATTATCGAAAGGGAAATCGAAAAAGAGACCCAAGAGGCGCTATTGTCTGAAAAAGAAGTCAGAATAAGAGAGCTTGAACTAAGGGCCGTTAAAGCATCCAAGAAAGTCGAACATCTCGAACCAGAACTGGAAAAGATGGAAGAGAAGTATTCACGAGAAAAAGATAGATTGGGTAAAATTTTCAATATTGCTACCGAGTTAGATGATGATTTGAAACTTGCAGTTTCAGAAATGAAGGCAAGAGATGACTGGTATGTCGCTCACATGTCATTGTTTGAGGACTTGAACAAAGCGATCAAAGAGCGTTATGAGATGATAGAAAAGGCTGTTGAGGCAGAAAGGAAATCACAACATATGGCACGTGCATTTGACGAGCGTATGGAAGAAATGGTAAGTGCTAGAGCCGCTGAAATGACTATTGAAGAGGCTGAAGCAACAGTTGCACCAGTTGAGAAAGTCAAGGCTGATGAAGACAAAGACTACAACGAAGAAGAAGTCGATGAAGCGATCGAGGCTGCTGCTGAAGAAGCGCTTGCTGAAGAACCGGAAGAAGCCTCAGAAGAAACCTCCGAAGAGCCAAAAGCGGAAGCTCCAGCGCCTACTTGGGGAGACGACTCTGACCCATGGGCAGACAACTAGGTGATAGAAGTGAGCGGATTGGCCCGAGGCGGTCATGCCCCTGTTTTGATCACTTTTATGATGGGAACAAGTGCCATCATCATCGGAGTTACTATTGATTCATTGAATGGTTTAGTTCATTTATTTGGAATCTTATGTTGGATGATGTCAGCATTTTTTGCCAATTTCTGGAGAGACCCAGATCGGGCGATTCCTTCCGATGAAGGAATACTTGTTTCTCCAGCCGATGGACACGTGATGTTTGCAAAAAGAGAGCGAGCAACAGGCCGCCGACCCTCTCCCAAGGAAATGGATGATTCAAAGATTGAGGAGGATTCTCAAACAGGAACTTGGTATCCCGAGCCACTAGAAGAGCCCCTAAAATTTTCTACAGAACAACGCTTTGAGGCGGTTAAAGAGGGCGAAGAATCCGATTTAGATGTATGGCGAATTGCAATTTTCATGTCTCCTCTTGATGTTCACGTCAATCGCTCACCGCTTGAATCGGTAATAGAGCGAATGGAACACAGAGTCGGGAAAGGCCGTAAGAGAGGGCCATTCCTTCCTGCGATGAAAAAAGAAAGCGAGAATAACGAGAGAGTTAGAACAGTATTTTTGGCAGAAGATGAAACAAGAATCGAAGTTTGCCAAATTTCAGGAGCTTTAGCCCGTACAATTGTTCCATGGCTTTCAGTTGATTCCAAGGTACGAAGAGGGCAACGGTATGGGATGATTAGACTTGGTTCAAGAGTTGATGTTAGAGTGCCAGCAAGCAAATTCAAGCCAGCAGTCATTTCTGCAGAAGATAAAAATTCTCAATTTCCTAAAGGACAATTCGTTCAAGCAGGTTCATCAATAATTTTCACTCCAGTTAAGCAATGAATCTAATCGGTGGTTTGAAACACAATACCCAGTACGCGAGTTTAGGAGGAATTCTATGACAGCACCCAAATCTTTGACATTAGTCGGCGAGGGAGGCAAAGGTGCCCGTATTCACGACCTAGTCAAAGCACCGGCAAATACTCCATGGGCTAAGGCCAAACAACAGTCCTGGGATGGTAATGAACCAGCAACTGTTTACTACACTCCCGAAACATTAGCCGATGGGACGCCATGTACTGCAATAACAGTAATTTTGCGTACTAAGGGTTGCCATTGGTGGTGGTCCAGTGGTTGCACTTTCTGCGGTTATTTTAACGACACAAGAGATGACGTTACAAGCGAGAATCTCCATGCACAGTGGAATAAAGCCAAAGCGGATTTTGATGATTTCAAAAAGCATCAAATGGTCAAAGTTTACACTTCGGGGTCTTTGTTGGAAGACAGAGAAATCCCAGTTGATTTCCAAGAGACAGTTCTAAGAGATTGTCAGGAGATGGGTAAAGAATTGATTGTTGAAAGTAGATGTGAACAATTGACTGAAAAGAAACTTGCTTGGGCGACTTCAATCAATGATAATTTTTCAGTTGCGATCGGACTTGAAGCCTATGATGATGAAGTATTACGTTTCCACGTCAACAAAGGATTTACTACCAAATCATGGGATAGAGCGGTTGCAAACTTGCAAAAATTCAACTTGAGAATTAAGACATATCTAATGTTCAAACCTCCATTCATGAGCGAGAATGATGCACTTGAACATGGAGTCAAATGGATATCAGCAGTAGCAGAAAAAAGTGATGAAATATCAGTCAACCCAATGAATATTCAAAGAGGTACAGTTATTGATAGACTTCACAGAAATAACGAGTATAGGCCACCATGGCTTTGGTCTCTGGTAGAAATGATACGCCGCGCTCACCCATTAATTCATCCAAAGGGAGGCGTCAATGGCGACGCCGACCAAATCTCCAGATTGATAATCCATCCAACCGCTGGTGGTAAGATAAGAGGCGCCCATAATTGCGGGTCTTGCGATAGTCAAGTCGTTGCCGCTATCGAGAATTATGCCGTCTCTGGAGATTTGGCAGAGTTTGACGGGCTGGAATGTGAATGCCAAGCGATTTGGCGTGAAGAGTTGTCACTAGAATCTGATTTACCAGTTCCTTTGGGGATTTCAAAGCCTAGGCGCGGTAATTTACTCAATAGATTACGCTCTTTTTAGGCCATTTTTAAACTTAGATTTTAGTGAATCTTTATGACTGCTCTTCCAGTGGACGGATTGACCCCTACGGGGTCACGGGTGAAGATATGTCAAACAATGCGATTTTACCAGACACAACAGTAGGAACAGGCCAACCAGCATTTGGAAGAGTTGTACTGACTCTTATGTTCGTGGGAATTATCGGTTTATTTGCCTTATTTGCTAATGTTTTCGGTTGGGATTCAATGCCAATTATTGGCGACATAGTGCCTTTTATCGGCAATCTTGGCGGTAGTGGAATTTGGTATTACTTGATTGGCTTTTTAGTCGGAATTGGAACAATTGTGGCCTCCTTCATTGGAGAGGTAGTAGTCGAATAGGAGGTGTGATGTATGGAGACAGTCTTTATTTCATCAACAGTAGTTGTAATCGCCCTAATCGCAGCATCATACTTCACCACTAATGGCATAGGAACAATGGGCGAACCTTTGCGCCAATTCTCTTTATTCTTGATGAACAAAGCACCGGTCGGTTTAGTTGATTTATTCAGCGATAGGCCAGGCAGTGGGAGTCGAACATGGATGAAGTTTGGCTCAGGATGGTTCTTATTAGCCTCAATTTCAGGATTTTTAGCGGTATGGCACAAGTATGACCCGACCGCTCTTGATTCTCTAGCAAGTATTGGGTGGTCTTATGATGACGGCTCAGCATTAGATGAATTCACATTGGCTACTTTGAAAGTTGCTTTCCTCTACCTAATGGTCGGTGGCGCATTTGTTGCAGTATCTCGTTCAGCAAATAATCGATTGGCAAGCGAGGCTAGTGCTTCAATGGTTGCAGTGATATATACCGCAGTTCTATCTCTAAATCTGATATTGATCCCAATCATCTTCTCCTTCGTCGACATTACCGATGAAGCGGCTAGGCTTGATTTCGTTTCAATGATTATCGATTATGGAGTTACAACAATGCTTTTCACAGCGGTTCTAATCAATGTACTTGCGACTTACTCAACGCGCAAAGAAGGTACTACTTCTGTTTCGGCTTGGTTCTTTATCATGGCTCTTGTAGCAAAATTAGTCGCTTCAACACTTTATCTGTTCGGAGAATTTCTTGACTCAACACAAACAGTCTGGATGGCGGAACAGGTACTCAATGGATGGGTTCCATTAGCACTAATATTTGCTGTTGCATATCATATTATTCCATACACAACCCAAACACCGATCTGGTCTAACTCACTACTGAATGCAGGCATGGTACTACTTTTTGTCACCGTCCCACCATTCTTTGTAGGTTCTGTTGGAGCAGGTGAGCTTTTGACTAATATCGGAGCATTATTACTGACCTTTTCACTAATACCAATCCTTGCTACCTGCTACAATCTTTTAGCAACAGCAGCGACCAACTCTTCTGCAATTCTAAAGAATCCTGGAGCATTATCCGCTACTTTAGCAATGTTTGTTCTACCACTCTTTGCAGTTGGTGGATACTTTACCAGCATGGACACATTTACTGGCACTGCAAAGATGGGAGATATGGCAGCTATGCTCGACAGTAATTTCATGTTCACAGTTGGCGGCTTGATGATGGCATCAACCGTTTTCGCATCCTATCCTCTTGCCTCTGGTAACAACTTAGCAGATACTTCCAAGGCTAATTTAGCAGTATGGTTCATCCTCTTTGGTGGAATTGCATCAACAATCACAATGCTAATTGGTGGATTTACAGAAATCGCAGTAAATGAATCTGCGGTTGAAGATGTAGTTGCATCCTCTAACGGGTTTTATCTTACTGCATCAGCATTATTCTATCTTGTTCCTATCGCTTCAATCATGACAATTCTTGTTTTGATTAGAACAGGAAACTCATCGAGTAAGATGGTAGAAGTCGGCCAAGAATTCACAGATATAGACACCTACACACTTTCTGGTGGAGTTACTTCAATTCAGCAATTACTTGGAAGAGGAGTAGGCGTTACAACGAAAATTATTGTTGGAGAGTCTGAAGAAAGCGATGGCGGATCAACCATTATCGCAGTAAATGCAGAACTACATAATGACGAAGTTACAGAATTCCCTGAAGAAGAATCAGAACAGTCCGATGAAGAAGATGGACAAGAGAGCAAAGGCCCTGCCAAAGAATTGGTAATGCTTCTTGATTATCTCAAATCCAACGAACAAACAGTTTTCGAATTCTTCGGTTCAATTGACTTAGATTCGTCTGGAGAAATTGACAGTTTTGAATTCCAACAAGCGCTCAAGAACAGTGATGTTGGCGACTTCCCACCTTGGGAAATCGACGGCCTAGTTGCTGCAATAGACCTTAATGGTGATGGCAAAATAAATCTCCCAGAACTAGATATTTCTCTTGCTAGAATAGGTGCACAATTATTGCCTGCAGAAGAATCAGAAGAAGTCGAAGAAGCAGAAACATCTTCAGCACCTTCGGAAGCAGAATTAAACAAGATGAAGAAAGCAGAACTTGTAGAGTTAGCAGAATCTTTGGGAGTTTCCAAATCTGGAACCAAGAAAGATTTGGTAGCAGCAATCCTAGGCGCTTGAGGGGAATCAACTCATGCGAATTGGCTTGGTTGGAAAGCCAAATGTTGGGAAGTCGACATTTTTCAGTGCTGCGACATTGGCTAAAGTCGACATAGCAAACTATCCATTCTGTACCATTGAGCCTAACGTTGGAGTTGCTTTTATTGCTGCAAG
>MDTC01025293.1_pt1 | contig 17501 bp, 17 predicted proteins | sample 811181 | NCBI WGS metagenome assembly MDTC01 (sample SAMN05326644, study PRJNA326480) | marine metagenome | isolation source: seawater | place: Pacific Ocean: North | collected 2011 | reverse complement strand
TTCAAAAGTGCTAAAGATTTTTGACTCTACCTGACCCAAATGTGATCCGAACGGTTATTGGTGTAAATATAACTAATTTTTAGGGAGGGAGTTTAATGGGGTTAAGAAAATTGAAAATAGGATATGGATTCATCGAAGCGTTTGGCCGGGATGCCGATTTTCAAGATACCTATGAGGAATCAGCTTATCTGGATACAGAGACAGGTGAAATGATATGGGTATATGAAGAGATACGAAAAGCGCGTTAATACTTCCTATCCGTGGTTCAGTTAGAGCTTAGAAGCTATACCTGGTCTGGAGACCGACGTAACGCGGTGCCTTGTAAGATACCTCGTTACAACCACACAGGGTTGCCAGATCGTATCCCATATCACCGGCACGCTCGTCGCTGATGTTGCGCATCTCGAGAGCGAGCTTCACGTTGCCCTCGGCGTTAGTCCAGCCAATTCGCGCATTGACGAGTGTGTAGTCATCAAACTTGTCGGCATCGAAGTTACGAAGATTATAGTAGGACTCATCTGAATAACTGGCGTCTGCCTGGATAGACATAGTGCCGTTGCCCACAGCCCACTCGTACCGGATCAGCGCGGTCGCCTGGAACTCGGGAGCATAGGTCGGGTTCACGTCGTTCGGCGGCAACTGAGACAGGCTAGATAGAGGTACATCTTTAACCGTCGCATCCAGCCATGCACCGCTGATCAGAAGATCCAGCCCTTCAACCGGCGAGGTGATCAGCTCCAGTTCAAATCCGTAGTTTTTCGCATCGGCATTGAGAACAACACCACCGACGCCGACAAACAGGAATGCTTGGTAATCCTCGTAATCGTAATAGTAGGCGGTACCGTTGAGTCGGGTGCGACCTTCGTGGAACTCGGTCTTGAAGCCAGCTTCATAGGAAAGCAGGATTTCTTCGTCGTACGGTACACCGGCATCTCCACCACCGCCGAAATAACCGCCCATAAGTGGTGCGTTATAGCTGCCGGCCTTGACTCCGCGGTTAATGCCCGCATAGACCAGTGTCTCGTCGTTGGGCTTCCAGTCCAGCTGGACCTTGCCGGCCCACAGTGTATCGGAGCTGTCGTCTTCAAACGGAATAGGGCCGACAATATAGTTTTGCGGGACGTTGATCGTCGAAATACCGAGGGATGGCATGATACCGATTGTCATCTCGAAATCTTTTTCCTCCTGGATAACCCGAAAGCCTGCAATCAGGGTCAGCTCGTCAGACAGGTCGTACTCATACTGACCAAAAGCGCTGTACGAGTTTGTTTCCATCTCGGCGATGGTGCCGACGTCGATCGCTGCAAAGTCGCCATTGTCTGGGTCCAGTGGGAACGACGCAATGCTGTAGGGGTTGGGCGCTTTCAGGCCATTGTCTGATTCATTATCAATATTCAGATAGAAAAGACCGACAACCCAGCGGCTGTTTTCATTAGTGCCAGACCAGCGGAATTCCTGCGTAAAGCTGGTTGCATCGACACCCGCATAGTTGGCCAGCTGGTTCGCCGGTGCTGCGTCGACATCGATAAACAGCAGTTTTTCATATTTCTTGAAATCGGTGATTGCTTTGAAGTTGATGCCGCTGGACAACTCCATATCTATGTCCAGGTGTAACCCCGAGGTATCCATGGAGCCCTGATCCTTGAAGGCGAAGTCACTGGAAAAGGTGAAGTCGTCTCCATCGGGATCCAGGTAGCCGAAAAAATCGCCTCCCGGTGTGATGCGACCGCCGTTTGGACCACCGAAAAACTGATCCATTGCGACCGAGGGCAGCAGAAAATCAGCACCAGTAAAAGGGTCGGCAACCAGGCCGAATGCCTCGTTGTGACCGGCGGGAACAATTGCCCAGCGCGTTTCGGTTGGCACGCTGTCGAGTACATTGATTACCTCGGGTTGACCGCTCGGGTTCAAGCCGATTTCAGCGATGGTGGGCTTGGACTGGTAGGGTCCTGTACTGACCTCAGAAGTTGAATAGTTCCCTGAAATGGTGATCTCGGTCATCTCGTTGGGCTGAAATGCCAGGGTCAGGCGCGCAGACTGCGTATCGTCATCGCCGAGATCAGCACCCTCGCCCGCACCGGGACCCGGGTTGAACATTCCTTGCGGGAAGTTATTCTCGAGGAGGGCGTCCTGGCGGTTATAGCGAACAGCCAGTCGAGCTGCCGCTTTCTCACCAATTGGTGTGTTGATCGCTGCTTCGACGGTGTACAGGTTGGCATCAGTTGGCACATCGAACTGGCCGGCACTGATATCTACATATCCTTCAACCTCTTCGTAGTTGGGCCTGTTTGAAACAAAGTGAACCAGCCCGCCTGTCGCGTTGCGACCAAACAGGGTGCCTTGTGGTCCTTTCAGGATTTCAACGCGGTCGATGTCAAACAGCGCGAAAGACTGGGCGTTTGCGATGGCCATGTAGCCTTCGTCCAGGTAGACCGCGTTGGGTGATTCAACAATGTCGTTGAAATCAATCTGAGTGACCCCCCGAACTGTAAACTGGGTGTTCTGCCCGGCCATTGCACCGCCTGTATGCACGCCCGGGGTGATATTCGTGACATCGACACTTCGGCTGATACCCAGTTCCTTGAGTTGCTCACCGGTATAGGCGGTGACGGCGATGCCAACGTCCTGCAGGTTCTGTCCACGTTTCTGGGCGGTGACCACGATCTCCTCGAGTAACTCCGCGTGAACAAAGGACGTGCCGAGCCCGGCAGCAATATAAAATGTCAGAAACCTGATTTTATTCAGGAATCTTGAAGTTTTGATGATTTCTCTCATTAAGTCTCCCCCCTCAATAACTTGTCCCGCGGACATTTAACATGCCGTCTAAATCAAGAAGCTTGCTCCTGTCCAACTACAACCTTATTGACTTATATCAATTTTTTAATAGTTAATTTGAAGCTTAAATTAATTATTGTTTTGCGATTTAATTACTATTTTTGAACAATGCCCGCTGAATCCGGCAAAAGTAGAGGGCCTGCGCTACTCAGTTGACGATGTTGATTTACGGGATTGGTTGAACCTGGTTTCCAGAAAATGCTGAAACCTCGCTGACCAGATTGTCAAAGACCCGGGTAATGTCCTCCTGATTGTCACCCGGGACGATGGGCATGCCTGCGTCAGATGCTTCCCTCAGCGCCATGGTCAGCGGAAGTCGACCAAGGAAAGTCGTGCCATAGTCCTGCGCTGTGGCCGTATACATCAGCATCCAGCAGGCCGACCTTTGCACCGTCCCGCGCCAGCGCTGCGGCAAGATTCGCCGAAATCGTCGATTTGCCGACCCCGCCCTTACCGGAGGCGACGGCGATGATGTTGTGTATACCCTGGAGCCGCAGTTTGTCCATTGTCGTCCTGCTTTCCGCGATTTTGTTTTAACGCCCTAGACAATAGAAAATATTACAAGTATAAACAAGCATAAAATTAAGCATTAAATTAATAATTACAATCAATCGCTGAGGGATACCATGACCAGCTCCTCTTCTGTCACCAACTCGCTCAAGGGCGGGCGATGGGTACCGTCCAGCTGCAAAATGTGCCTGCACTCCTGTGGCAATCTGATTCACGTCACCGATGATGGGGTTATCAACAAGATCGAAGGCAATCCGACCAACCCGTCGAACAATGGCAAGCTCTGTCCCAAGGGCAACTCGGCGATCATGCGGCATTACGATCCACACCGTTTTAAGCAACCCATGAAGCGAACCAACCCTGAAAAGGGCTGTGGTGTCGACCCGAAGTGGGAGCCGATTTCCTGGGAAGAGGCATTTGAAATAACAGCACGGGAAATCAAGAAGTCCCTCGATGAGGATCCGCGCAAGATCCTGCCTTCTCTCGAGGATTTCCAGAAATTCAACATCTGGTCCTGGCCCCTGTCCTTCGGCAATTTCAACTTCTACCAGTCCGGCGGCACCATGTGCGGCGGCGCTTATCACCCGATCAATGGCATGATTCATTCGGCCTTCGGATGTGCCAATGACGCCAAGTACTGCAATTACTGGATCAACAACGGTACCGGTGACGGGTTTTCTTCCCACCTTCACGCAGCGGCGCAGAGCAACTGGGTTGCGAAGGCACGCATCGAGAGAAACATGCGGGTTGTATCTGTCGAGCCGAGACTGTCAATCGGGTCTGCAAAAGCCGAGGAGTGGATACCGATTCGACCCGCAACGGACAGGCACTTCGCAATGGGCATGTCACATGTGCTCATCAACGAGGGGCTCTGTGATTACGATTTCCTTCGAAACGATACAAACGCGCCATACCTGGTGGGTGAAGATGGTTATTTCATCCGCGACGAAAATCGCCAATGCTATGTCTGGGATGAAGAAGCAGACTGCGCCAAGCTCTGGAACGATGAAACTGTCGGCAGGATGGCACTGGAAGGTGCTTATGAGGTGGGTGGCAAGCCCTGTCGGCCCGCCTTCCAGATCTATAAGGACACGCTTGATGAATGTTCTCCGGAAGACATGGAGAAGATCACGACGGTCCCGGCCGACACTATTCGTCGCATAGCGCGGGAGTTTGCCGAGGCTGCCCAGATTGGCGCTTCCATGAAGGTTGAAGACGGCAGAACGCTGCCGCTCCGTCCTGCCGCCTATAACTATTATCGAGGTGCCCAGGGCCACAAGAACGGTGTTCAGACGAATCACAGTTTCAAGCTCGTCAACATGCTGATCGGCAATATCGATACACCCGGTGGGCACATGGGTGTGGTCCTGGACACCAAGGAAGTCGATATCAACCATTGCCAGCCAGGCGAGAGCGGCATGTTGCAGACCACGCCGCACCAGCTGGGTCCCATTCCGGGATTCAACTGGCCGCCCAGCACCTTTCACATGATGGACTACTTTCCCCTTGGCGTTCATCCGCCCCACCTGAACCTGCTGGTCTGGGAGAACCCGGAGAAGTTCGGTATGGAGTTCAGGCCGGATGTCATCGTCAACTGCCATTCAAACCCGGTCTGGGCCATTCAGGGGCCGCGCAACAAGTGGTTCGATTTCCTGCGCAGCATGCGTTTCATCGTATGCGTCGATGTGATCCCGACGGAGATGACGGACTGGGCGGATATCATCCTGGCGTCCAATGATGTGCTGGAGAGCTGGAACTGCACCATGATCGAGCCACCGCACACCGAGGGGCAATGCTTCAGGCAACCGGTGGTGGAGCCGCTCCATGACACCAAGAGCGAAGAGGAGATTTTCTACGAGTTGTCGGAGCGTCTCGGGATCCTGGAAGCCTATAACGATGTCATCAACAAAACACTCGGCTTTGAAGGACATCCGGAACTGATGCTCGAGCTTGACCAGAAGCATTCAGACAGGGAAATCGCCCGACGCAAGGGGCTTCTGTGGAATGGTGAAGATATTGAATGGTACATGGAGCGTGGGCATTCCGTCACAGAAAAGCGCCTGGACAAGTGGTACCGGCCCTGGGACGGTTCAAGGCTTCATTTCTATATCGAAGACTACATCAGCGAAAGAGACAAGCTGCGTCAGCAGATGGAAGAGCACAACGTACCTTTTCGCGATGAATGGGAGTGGGATGACTATCAACCGCTGCCGACACCGGTGCTGGACCCTGTCCACCAGGAACCGGCTGAATATGATCTTTACGCCATTACATTCAAGGATATCCAGCTGAACTTTGGCGAAAGTCTCAGCAACCCCTGGATCAAGGACATTGTCTATCGGGACCCTGTCCACACCGGGCTGCTGCTGAATCCGAAAACAGCAGAAGCCCAGGGTCTGGAAAAGGGCAGTATCGTCAAGGTGGAGTCCCCCTACGGCGAACTGTACGGGCGCATTAATGTTTCCGAGGGCATGCACCCGGAAACACTGGGTGTTTCCAATGCCCTGTCCCGACTCAAGTCGAAGGAAAGCGGCGTGCTGCCGGCGGGTGGCCACTTCAACGATATGCTGCCCTATGATTTGAGAAACACCGATGCCGCGAGTGCGCAGCCGGAGACGGTGTGCAAGGTCAAGCTGACTGAACTCGATGACTGGCCTGACTTGCTCAAGGAAGGCAGGACCATCTACGACCTTATCGAAGAGCTGGAGAACAAAAAGGGCAAGGGAGGGCAGCATTGATGGCTAGGCTGGGAATGGTCTTTGACCTCAAGGCTTGTATTGGCTGCAACGCCTGCGTGATCGGTTGCAAGCAGGAAAATTCTCTGCCGGACGGCGTCTTTTTCACGAAGACACTGAGCGAAGAGTACGGTGTCTATCCGGCCGCCAACCGCGCTTACATCCCAACCATCTGTAACCACTGCGAAGACGCACCCTGTGAAAAGGTCTGCCCCAGCGGGGCTACCTACACCCGGGAAGACGGCATCGTCATGGTCGACGATGCAAAGTGTATTGGATGTTCGACCTGCGCGGTTGCCTGTCCCTACGATCAGCGCACCCAGATGGAAGCGAAGGACTTCGCCAAGGGGCTTTTTGGAACTGGTGAGCTGACACCGTTTGAAGAGCAGGGTTATGGCCGGTACACCCCGGGCACCGTAACCAAGTGCGATTTCTGCAGTCAGCGGGTCGATGCGGGGCTTGACCCTGCCTGTGTGGTCACATGTCCTACCAATGCTCGAATCTTTGGTGACCTGGATGATCCTGACAGTGCACCGAGCAAGTTGATTCGGGAACGCAAGGGCAGGCCGCCCCTGCCCGAGAAAAACACCAAACCAAAAGTGTTCTACGTGGACTAGGAGTTCAGTCGTGGCAATTGAAGATAAAGTATTCAGCGGAGATTCCCTGCGAGTCGGTTATCGATTTCAACGGCACTGGGACAACTCCATGGCCTATGCGTTTTTCTGTGCCGAAATGGGTGCGGGGCTTGTATTTGTCAGTGTGCTGATGAATAGCATGCCCGGCATCATCATCGGTCTTATACCTGTTGTTACCGGCAAACCTTTTTTCCATCTGGCCCACATGGGTGTCCCGGCACGTTCCTGGCGCGCCGCCATCAGGCCGGACCGATCCTGGATCAGCCGCGGCTTGCTGGGGCTGTCTGCCATGGTTGGTTCAGCCGTGCTGCTGCTCGGTTGCCTGATGTTTGGTGAGCAGATCGGTATTGCCAGCGATGGTTTCATTGTGCTGCTTCTGAAGGCGGCTACTCTGGTGTTCGCGGTAGTCACGATGACTTACCAGGGGTTCGCCATGTCGCACTCCAGCGCCATCGCTATCTGGAACTCAGCCATCCTGCCACTGGCAAGTTTTCTTTATTCCGCCAGTACCGGCGTTGCGCTTGCGATGCTGATTGAATCAGAAGGACTGACCCTGCTTGCACGGGCACAGTTGTTGCTGCTGCTTCCATTGGCCATTATGCACTGGATGCTGCTGCATGCAGCATGGAATGGATCTCCCGGTGCTCGCACCTCAGCAGAACTGTTACTGCAGACACTCTATGCCAAGTGGTTCTGGTTGCTGGTGATCGCTATTGGCATTGTTATTCCGGCAATTCTGCTGTGGTTCGGCGGAGATGTAGTGATCATGCGGGCGATAATTGCAGGGGCCATACTGGCTGGCTTCCTCGCCTGGCGTATCCTCATATTCAAGATCGGTGTATTTGAACCTATCATGAGTATGAACCCTTTCAGCCCGCTGCGTTAATCAGTCATGAGCTGTCGCCCGATTTTCGGTGTCAAGGACGTCACTGCGACTTTTCTTGCCGACACCCGAAGTCATGCAGAGATTTTCGACTGTACAGTCGTTGAAGAAGATGCGCTGGTCATTGAGGTCGAGGACATCGGTCGATACAGTCTGATGTGGACACCGACGGGCGAAACCGGAGTGCCCATGGGATTCCTGCCGGATGACGGTGTGATCGGAGAAATCGAAAGACCCGAAGCACTGGCTCTTGCCATCGGTTTCGCCCATTCAGAAGGCATCATCAGATCGCTGGATGATCTGCACAGTGTTGCTGCCTGCGAGGATGTTCCGGGTGCGATCAGAATGCAGCTGAAGCAACCGGACCAGGTCAATGTATTGCGGCGCAACGTGGTCATCAACAGCTCCTGCGGAATCTGTGGGCCGGTTGAAATGGTCGAAGATAATGTTCTCGGGCTCAATCCGGTGCCTGATACCGTCAAGATCGAACACGCCGCCATTCAGGAGTTGATGAGCGCGATGCAGGAACGCCAGGCGATCTTTAGTGCCACGGGTGGCTCGCACGCTGCTGCCATTTTTAACCCATCAGGTGAGCTTGTTTCGATGGCAGAAGACCTGGGTCGACACAATGCGCTTGACAAGGCAATCGGTATGGGCATGCTGCGTCGAGGCGATGTCAGAGGGTGTGTTGCCGTTCTTTCCAGCAGGCTCAGCCTGGAGATGGTCGTGAAGGCTGTCCGTGCCGGTCTGGAAGTCGTGCTGGCAGTCAGTGCACCGACCTCTCTCGCCGTTCAGATAGCTGACAGGTTCAACATAACGCTGGGTGGTTTCGTTCGAGATGAGCGGGCAACAGTCTTCAGTCACCCGCATCGAATTATTTCAGGTACAGCTTAACTCACCCGGTTGCTGATTACTGACGTGGTGCGCCAATAGCAACCGGTCGAACAGGAGACCCTGAAGCACCGGCTGAACGCAGCGGCAGCACTATGGTGCAGGAAAGCCACACCTTGTCTTTTGCCAGTTCATCCAGCTTCGCATTCTGGATATTGTGAATCCCGGACTGCGTCAGGTTTTCATGGTGAATCGAGAACGGAAGACCCGGAGGTGCACCCTCAGCCGGGCCAGCCTTGCCCATCAGCTGACCTTCATTCACGGGATCTGTAAAAGGATTGTCCAGTGCAATCAGAACCACTTTCCTTTCGGCGAGATACTGTGCTGCGTCGTAGGCCAGACCCGGGCCCATCGTGTAGTAGCCATCTTTGTTCCAGTTGTCACTCCAGCCGGTATAGATATAGACCACGTCGCCAGCCCGGATGCCGCGCCAGCCGAGACCCTGGGCTTCAATCATGGAATCAATGTCAGTTTTTGTTACGGTAACGCCGGGTTTGAGGATCTCGCCACCGCCGAGATGAGTTCTGGCATCCAGTAAAACAGCGGTTGTAACAATCGGTGGTGCCTGCTCCATGCCCAGCTTTAATAGCGGAGAGTCAGGAGTCGGCTTCACGTCTGCCTGGGTGTAGCCGCTGTAGTATTTCGCCTTGTCGACAGGAATATCACCATCGGTCCACGGCTCTTCAAAGAAGCCGAAGTGCCCGAGTGCATCCATCTGGGTACCCTGTGCGCCGGGTTCGCCGCCCATCAGTTCTTCACCATTGAATGCGTGTTTAGTGCCCGGCATGCTGGCGGTAGGCCGATAGACATAATTCAGGGGCGGCCCGAAGGGGGACTGGGACATTGACGCTGATCTGAGGTGTGATAGTTCATATACTTTCGCACCCGGTTGTGTCAGGTAGTGTCCGCAGCGCATCCAGGTTCCTGGACCCTGTGTATTACCCATGCCCATCTGATCGCCCTCGTCCCAGGGACCAGTGGCGACCAGCGCGCTTGAAGCGCTGGTTACCGCCTGCTCCGTCGATGGAGCAGGCTGCTCCGAGGGGGTTGTACAGGCGCCCAGCACGAGAGTGCTGATCAGGGGTATCGTGATTCGAGTCAAGCACATTGTTGTCATCAGATTTTCCTTTTCGTTATTCGTCACTGTCGTCTTCGGCAAACCACTCGGCGTGGATCAGCATGACTGCCACAACCACAAGCGGGGCAACCAGGAGTACTGCAACGCTGGTTAGAGGCAGGCCGATCATGGCAGAGCCCTCGTAAAAAACTTCCCTATACTGGCGTCCGGTGGTGTCTGATTGAAAGGCAGGGTGGCGATCATTGCAACCGCTGCCGCGCAGAGTCCGGGAATGATCGGGTGCAGGCTTGCCGCCCAGCTCATGCCGGTGAGCGTCCCACCGATCCAGATACTGGCGAACACGACGCCTGAAATGCTCGATGCCAGTGTCGGGACAGTACCAAGCTTCCTGGAAGTCAGCCCGATCAGCAGCGGCAGGAAGAATGCAGAACCGACGATCGCAATCGCGAATGACACGATCCTCAGGATCATGCCCAGGTCAGGGATGGAACAGATAAAGGCCAGCACGCCGACGGCGATAATCGTGTACCGTGAAACGCGAAGGTAATAGGTTTCATCCTTCTTTATCCCTCTCGGCTCATGAAAGCAGCGCCTGATCAGATCATGGGCGACTGCAGAACCGGACATCAGCAGCAGTGAATCTGTGGTTGACATGGCGGCACTGGCGATCCCCGTCAGTGCCAGTGCAGCCAGGCCAGGGCCCAGCAATTGCACGATCATGAGGGGGAACGCCTGGTCCGGTGACGTGATGTCATCCCAGACCAGCAGTCTGGCGGCGCCGCCAAGATAGATATTGCCGTACAGCAGGAATACCATCACCAGCAGAATAGACCAGGGCAGGGATCGTGCTGCGACGGACGGGCTTTTCGCGGCATACATTTTTGTAATCAGCTCGAGGCGTGTCGCATAGGCGATCAGCCACACCAGGTACCAGGAGAACAGGTAGCCGACTGACCATTCCGTACCGGTCACGTTGGTCCAGCCGGGAGCCACCGCTTCGACCTGTGTCATTACGGCAGTCCAGCCTCCGACAGCTTCATAGACGGCCGGCATGATGATGATGAGACCAGCCCACATAAAGAGAAACTGGGCGATGTTGGTCCAGACCACCGCCAGCAGCCCGCCGAGCGCCACATAGGCCACGAACAGTACCGTGCCCAGAACCAGCCCCCAGAAAAACGGAATCTCCAGGAGCCTTTCCAGGATGAAGGCCATGCCGCGAATCTGGGCAATGAGGTAAACAATGCATGAGACGGCAACGACAAGTGCGCTCCAGCCACGCAGCAGATTGCTGTTAAAGCGGTCGCCCATATAATCCGGCAGGGTGAAGCCGCCGGAGCGACGCAGTTTCCTGGCAAAGAAGAAGTAAATACAGGCAACACCCAGAGCGAAGGAGATGTACGGCAGTATGGCGATCCCACCGAACCGACCGGCAAAGGCGACGCCGGAAAGTATGGAACCGCCGTGCATGATCGCCGCCATGTTGGCCATGATCATGACGCCAACACCAAATCGTCTGCCTGCGACCCAGAAATCCTCAGTCGTGTTCTGCTGCCGTGCTGCGATCAGGCCAAGGGCGATGATTACCAGCAGGTAGAGTCCAAATACGATGATTCCGTAGGCCGATACTGTCACGCGGTTGATGGCACCTTGTGTGTGACCGCGACACAGGATGCCTGGTCATAGAGTCCCGTCATCAGGCGGAGTATCCGCGTGATGGCTTCCAGATCATGAACCTCGGCGATGGATCGGGTCAGTGAAATCAGGAGCTCTTCCCGGAACACCGTGTATCTGTCGGTTACGTCACTGCCCAGGTCGGTAACCTGGTAGGTCACATCCTTTTTGCTTGTACCACTTTTTGACTTTTCGATCAGCCCGACTTTGAGCAGTTTTCTGACACCGTACTGCAGGTTGGACTGATCGTCTCGATTCAGCAATCGGCCAATTTCCGAGATACCCTTTGGTCGATCATGCATCCGGATCACATGCAGAATAGCATTGTCCGAACCGGAGAAGGGCGTACCATGGCAGCAGGCCAGGCAATCTGACTGCCAGCGTTCAAAAGCTGCAGAAACCCGGATGATGGCGAACTCCATTTCCGTGATCCCGACCTGGTAGTCCTCCGTGGCCAGGTGCCAGTGTTTATCCAGGCTTTGCAATGTGCTGGCTCCAATAGACAAGTTGTCGGATGTTTTGCTCATTTGGGAATCTCCTCGGTAATCTAATGATTAATTTAAGGTGATTCTTGCCCACAAGAGAGCCCAAGACGTTCCGGAGCATATAGTTTTTCTTCATTTTTATTGGTAAAACTATATATAAATATTACGTTTAAAACAACATTAGAAAAACATATAAAAGTTACAGGAACGAGGTTTTCTATCAGCCGCCAAGCTGCTATGGTGTCACTTTCCAGTATGTTCACCAGCATTGTATGCCTCTGTCACGTAGAGGGTTCCTAGGGACCTGCATCTTTGCTGTCTCCGGTTGTCATGTACATATGACACCGGGACAGGCGCATGACCTTGGGTTGACTCCTCGGGCGCTGACCAAACAGGAAATTCAAGGACTGACTGTTCTGGGAAATGCGCTCGTTCCCGGGGCAGGCGATGCGGGGCTCGGGCTTTATATTGACGCCCAGCTGGTTGCGCCGGCTGGCGACAGCATGCTGATGGTCAGATACCTTGGAGTAAATCCACCTTTTGATGATTTTTATCGTAAGGCTCTCGCGTCCCTCGACGCCTGGTCTATTCAAAAGTTTGCAAAGTCCCTGGCGGAACTGTACCCGGAATCAGCAGCGCAGCTTGTTAGAGCGCTTATGAAGGGCGAGATTGAAGACTGGTCCGGCCCGCCACAGGGTTTTTTCTTCTTTGTTATTCGAAACGATGCCTGTGACGTGAAGTACGGTACCAAAGAGGGGTTCGATCATCTGGGTGTTCCTTACATGGCCCACATCGAACCGCCGACACCATGGGGTAACCCATGAAGCTAGAAGAGCGAGCTGATGTGATTGTTGTTGGCTCCGGTGCGACCGGTAGTCATATGGCAGCGCGCCTTGCGGAAGCTGGGAAAGAGGTGTTGATACTTGAAGCGGGGCCCGAGCGGAATCTTTCATCGCTGGTCAGCTCACCGATATGGTCACGGCGGTTGAAATGGAGTGGTCCGCCCGTCGAAGAGTCGGGAGATCATCCGGTCGGTCAGGTTTTCAATTCCGGCTATGGTGTCGGTGGTTCGGCCATGCATCATTTTGCAGTCTGGCCGAGGTTTCACGAGAACGATTTCACGGTTCACTCGGATGAGGGGCTGGGCCTCGACTGGCCGATCAGCTATGACGATCTTCGTCCCTGGTATGACAAGGTGCAGGCAGAATGTGGTATCAGCGGTGATGCAAGGGGCGAGGTCTGGCGACCTGCAGGAGATGACTACCCCATGGCACCGGTACCGGTATTTGCCCAGGGTGCAGCGATTGCAGAAGGCTTTCACCAGCTTGATATGCAGACCTCGGCCCTGCCACTGGCGGTGACGTCGAGCCCCTACAAAGGCAGGACGGCGTGCATCTGGGATGGCTGGTGCGACGCGGGTTGTCCGATCGGGGCGCTCGCCAATCCGTTGACGATTCATCTACCCATAGCAATTGCTGCTGGGGCCTCTCTCAGAGCGAATGCCACGGTGCGCAGGATGCTTGTAAAAAACGGCAGGGCAACCGCAGTGGAAGTCGTGGATACTAATGACCCGTCGATGGTCCGCACAGTCCATGCGGACGTCGTTGTGCTGGCAGCATTTACCGTGCAGAACGCAAGAATCCTGCTGGCATCAGCCAGCGATGAACACCCGTATGGCCTTGGCAATCGCCATGATCAGGTTGGCAGATACCTCATGACTCATGTGGCGGCACCGGTCTTCGGGCTGTTCGAGCAGAAAACAACGCCTCATCTGGGAGCGACCGGTGGCCAACTGCTGAATCAGCAGCACTATGATGACAAGCAGGCTTTCAGGGATCAGGGTGCCTTCGGCAGCTATCAGTGGATGATTGCACAGGCCATGAAACCAACGGACCTTCTGGGGATTGCACCCAGCAGGGCCGATCTCTTCGGGCAGGCATTGGAAGAGTTCATGCAGCGTTCGGCAAAGCACTTCGGCATGATGACCGGTGTGATTGAGGATCTTCCGCTGGTAGAAAATCGGGTAATGCTTTCTGAACTGAAAGATCAATTCGGCATGCCCCTGGCGCACTGTGCCCATTCAGCCAGCGCAGAAACCCGGGCGCTGTTTGATGCAGCGATCAATGAGGGCAGACGGGTTTTTGAGGCCGCTGGCGCCGTGGAGGTCTGGTCAGGCGGACCCGGTCCCATGCATATCATGGGCGGGACAATTATGGGTGATAACGAGAAGACTTCGGTCACCAACAGTTTTGGTCAGGTGCACGGGATACCGAATCTAGTCATCTGTGGGCCCTCGCTCTTTCCGACCAGCGGTGGTGTCAATCCGACATTTACTGCCCATGCGTTGACGGCACGTAGCGCTGACAAATTACTGAACGCGAATTAAAGTTCCCCCGGCCCACACAAGGTGGGAACCGGGGGAGCGGAGGAACTTAGAGCTCGTAAGTGATTTCGAGTCCGTAAGTTCGAGGCGGTGTCAGCCAGTAGCTCTGGATTCCCAGGACACTGGTTGAGAAATTGGTGCCGGTCAGTGCGATCCGAACATCATCAAGATGAGCCCCACTGCCACGGATTGCCATAGCGACACCGACAAGCGGAAAATCTATGCCTCCACGTACGCGTACTTTCCGGTAGGCAGTCCGAATTGCGCCACTCCTTTTGTTCCGGCCGATAGGTCACACAGGCGCTGAGGACCTGCACAAATGAGAAACCGGGGCGTAGTATCGCCTCGGTGATCATTTCAGCGGTGCTAACGTCGTCATGGCATTGTACTCCCACAAGGGGTCTGTCGTAGGCGATGCCTGGCTCTTGGTCATGGTGCCGACCTAGTTGGAGGGCGATGAAGGTGAAATGTGCGGAAGAAAGGAAAGCTTTTGTAAACTTCAACCTGTAGATCTGAATGTAAACGCCGATCTTCTGCTGTTAACGTGATCAACTACTTGATAGTTCCTGGAGTAAGAAGGGCCAGACCCCGTTTCTGTAGATGAAAGATAGTAAAGGCCAATGCGTTCACCTGTAGAGTATCTGCCGTTTGGAACTTTTCGAATGACTATGCGTTGCTCTTGAGACTGTAACTAAATCTGTGTAACTGCCTATCATTAACCCCAGCAATGGGTAAGGATAGGTAGACTATGAATAAAGAAGAACTAGAAGCTTTTGCTCGGAAGACCGCAGAATCGCTGAAATCTGAAAAAGATCTCACAGAATTTCGACAGATGTTAACCAAGTTGACCGTTGAGGCAGCACTTAACGCTGAATTAGACGATCATCTTGGCTACGAAAAGCACGAGATCAGCACTTCTGCAAATAGCCGCAATGGCTACACCAGCAAGACCCTGCAGACAGAAGATGGTCAATTTGAGCTTGATACCCCTCGAGATCGGCAGGGCGGTTTTGAACCCCGATTGGTGAAGAAGCATCAGACCCGTTTTACCTCCATGGATGACAAGGTTTTAAGCTTGTATGCCAAAGGTATGACCACCCGGGAAATCTCAGCAACATTCAAAGAAATGTATGATGCCGACGTTTCCGCGACCCTGGTTTCCAGGGTAACAGATGCTGTTATCGATAAAGTCACAGAGTGGCAAGCCCGCCCACTTGATACCGTTTATCCGATCGTTTATCTCGACTGTATTGTTATCAAGATTCGTCAGGACAAGCGCGTCATCAACAAAGCGGTCTATCTTGCCCTCGGTGTGAATATGGCTGGCCACAAGGAATTGTTGGGCATGTGGCTATCAGAAAATGAGGGTGCAAAGTTCTGGCTCAACGTGCTCACAGAGCTCCAGAATCGAGGTGTGAAAGACATCCTTATTGCCTGTGTCGACGGCCTCAAGGGTTTCCCTGATGCTATCAGCAGTGTCTACCCGGACACACAGATCCAGTTGTGCATCGTTCACATGGTGCGCAACTCAATAAAATACGTTGTCTGGAAGGATTACAAGGCTGTCACCCAGGACCTTAAGAAAATTTACCACTCTGCGACTGAGGAAGAAGGGCGTTTGTCCCTGCAGCAGTTTTCCGAATGCTGGGATGACAAATATCCCCAAATCAGTAAGTCCTGGCTTTCAAACTGGGAGAATGTCAATACGCTTTTCAATTACCCGACTGATATCCGCAAGGTGATCTATACTACCAATGCCATTGAGTCACTCAATAGCGTCATCCGCAAAGTGTTGAAAAAACGTAAACTGTTTCCTACAGATGATTCGGCAAGGAAGGTCATCTATCTTGCGATCCAGGATGCATCAAAGAAATGGACAATGCCAATCAGGGATTGGAAGCCAGCTTTGAATCACTTTATGATAGAGTTTGAAGATCGTTTGCAAGACTATGTTTAAAACTGGCAGTTACACAGAATCATTTACAGGCTCAACCATAGAGCAAATCGAAAATCTCATCAGTTCTATTTTTTTTATTTTCAAGACATTCATGAACATCATATCTTCTGACTGTCTCATCATAAATTCCACAAGATGATCCAACATAAGCAATCTGAAGATCAGCTGCATAATGGAATTGCTCTAGATCAATAATTCTTGTTGCAAACCAAACATTAATCACCAGAGATAAGATTAGAAGTACAGTTTTAGCCATTAAATTCCTCCTTTATGATTTTTTGGATAATAGGTATACGACCACATCCTGCCAGTTTTGAAATTTTCCAGTCAAGAAGTGAATGTGTTCGCCTTTGAACTCACCTGCTCCATTAGCTGTTCTATCATCTACTAAAAAATCTCCCATGTTCAGCTGCTTGTTGTGACTTAAAATCAATCGTTTATAAGCAGGCTTCCCTAGATGTTTTTTCACCCACAATAGTTTATCAGTCCATGCACTAGGATTTTCCCAAGGAGCAGTAGACAGAATATATACATCAAAATGTTTCGTTAGTTCAACATAAGCTTCTATCGCCCCTTCTGCCGGAACCATCTTTGAGAAAATTCCGGGCACATCATCTAGATCATTTTTAAATTTTGTTCTTTCTTCTTCTGAAATGGAGTCGATTCCACTTTGGAAATCCACCAGAACGTTATCCATATCAATATATAAGGTTTTCATTTTCATCCTTTGGCCTGGCTCTTACCGAGTACGACTTCACGGGCGAATTGGTTTTGTTTGGGGGTCACTTAACTCATATCCCAAGCATCTACAATGAGTTCTGTCTCATTCGCGATTGATGAAATTTTTTCCTCGTTCAGAGTGACATTACTCAACCAGTCTGCTGGCATAATGTAGTCGTCACCAATCACTACGGGGTTTTTGGGACTCGGTATACCACCTCTTATGATAGGAAGAAGCACTTCTGCTGCAACCGCATAAGTCTGTTGTAAATGTGAGCCTTGAGGGATGACCTTAGCTTTACCTTCGCTTACCAGGGCCTCGAGCCAATTTGTTCCGCCTAATCCGGCAGATTATTACCCACCCGGACATGGTGGACAGACATGAGTTTAAAATTGCTGCACTGGACAAAACCATCGCCTACCCCATAGAAATGCAACTCTACCTGAGCGATCCGCGCCTGCTGTTAGGTTTAATTCTCCTGATCGTAACGCTGATGTTAGATAAACTGATACCAATCAAAAAATCAAAAGGGTCAGAGTAACTTGATCAAACAATTCGGTTCTTAATTTAGGAATTCTGAAATCTCTTGATTTATAAAAATATTATCATTCGGCGAGGAGCCACTACCTGCGGCGTGTCCCCACAGGGTTGGAATGACAGTAAATTGAACCCCGGGGATAAATTCTGCTTCTTGACGTAACGCATCTATATGGA
>MDTC01065660.1_pt1 | contig 17503 bp, 22 predicted proteins | sample 811181 | NCBI WGS metagenome assembly MDTC01 (sample SAMN05326644, study PRJNA326480) | marine metagenome | isolation source: seawater | place: Pacific Ocean: North | collected 2011 | reverse complement strand
TCAATAATATCAACACACGTTAATAGTCTCAACCGTTGGCACTTTTTGTACAATTCGTCGCCAACTACTATAGCTCTCAACATTTCATTATTATAAAACTTGTTTTTTCTTTAGACCAGAGTCTTTGTTTTTTTCTTTATTATTTTAATGGTCCATCTCGGTTATCTCAATTTTATTTTGAACGCTACTGACCGAAAGGGAAAACCTATAAAAGAAGAACATATTACCGATCTAGAAAAGTTGTACAATGTTGTAAGCCGCCGCGCGTTTCCAGTTCGGTTGGACAACTTAAAAATTGATAGAGTAGAAGTATGCTCATCAAATGCAGGTTGTTCACAGAAAAAAGGCAACACATTGCACCATCATCTTGTAGCTATGAAAAATACTCACGGAGAACTGCGTCCAGAACAAAAGCAGAAATTCAAAAAGGTAGCTGTGAAAGAATGGAAAACAGGTAAAGGAAAGAAACCTGTTCAAAAAACTGTCGGATATCAAAACATTCCCATAAACATCAATCCATGGGTAGTGATGAACATGGTGGGAAGTACGAAAATCGGGAACGTTACAGAAACGGTCTATTTCCGAATTCAAAAAACGGGAATAGTTGGTATGCGTGTAGGCGTGGGGTCTCAAACATCATTTACTATTGACACAACCGATGCAGAACTTATGGACTTTGGAAAGCGATTGTCAAATGTTATTCTTGGATTTTTGAGTTCTGAGGTTCCAAATAATGACAAAATTGCCATAGCAAATATAACTACACATGGTTATAATCTTATAACTAATGGAGTTGGTTATCCCAATCATAAGATGACAAATCACGAAGCTATCGTCCGTGCAATAGGTAGAGAAATGGAGGGATATTTTTACGAAGATGTTATGGCAAACCATGGTAAAAACCCTGGAACTCGGTGGTTGAAACCAGACGTAAAGAAACAAGGTATGCCTTCTATTGGAATTTCTACGTGGGGTATGGCCGATACGTCCGGTGCCAATAAAATGACAACTATTCGAAATGTTTTAAGAAGACTTCAAAGTCTATTTGATACAATCAAAGATAAAGTACGGTATAACACAACTTCCAAACCTCCAGTTAGTCAAAAAGGGCAAAAAACTGGAGGAAAATGCAAAGATACTATACAACCAATGGCAAGTATTCCAGCAAATATTAGTAAATTAAAGAAGGGACAATTACAAGGAATTGTGCGTTCACTTGGAATCGATCCAACAAAAAAACTAAAAGCTAATCTTATAAAAAATATAAAAACAGCTAGAAGTAAATGAGACTTCCAATAAAAATGGGTAATCGGTATGAATATAATAATTGGTATTCTGATTCTCGCAAAATAGAGTTAGCAAAATTGAAAAATATAAACACTATGCAAAAAGAACTTACAGAAATTTATAAACGTTTGTTGTCAAATCATAGTTTTGAAAAATATGTAGCTTATCTAAAAAAAAGAGGTGGATCTAAAACCTATAGAAATATTGGAAGAAAACTTCAAGCTGGTCAAACAGGAAATTATGGAGTAAATGTAAATATTATGCATAAAACTTCCAGATTTTTACAAAAGTACTTCAAAGATTTTAAACATTAGTATTAATGAAGCCCCATCACTATATTCCAACATGGGAGCAATTTTATCAATTCAAATACACTCGGAGATTTGCAAAAGAATTAAATAAAAGCAAACCAAAAACAAAAGTAATTATGGGTCTAGAATACATTTTACACTTCAGTCCCAAATCCTAAAAGTCCTCAAGATTATGTATCTTGAACAAAATCCCAATAACCTACATAATTCTTCGTTTTTAAGTAAATTTATTAATAAAGGGTAGAAGTAATCAAACTTAGCTGTTATTGTGGAACACGTTTTATTGGAAAACAAGTCTTGATCGCATGTGGCGTTGATCCAATTCGATACCACTGTTTCATTCATATTTGAAAGATCTGTTGTGAGATATGTACACATTTCACATTCCATTAGTTATATCTTAATCAGATTTTATTTTTAAACTTTGTGTCCGATGCTTTTACCATTATTTTATGTGTATAATTCTTTTTCTTCTTTAATAAATGATAAATTAAAATCTTTGAAATCACTCACTGTTTCTGAAGTTTTTAATTGTGTTAATGGAAATTTCGTAATGCAATACTTTTGCAAAATATTTACAGTTGTTTTTACTTTTGACATCGATTCTGAACATTCTTTCAAAATGTTTTTGTCTGTTTCAGAAAACATGGAACTCAGTATTTTTTCAATTTGTTTTCTCGTTGCATAATCGAATTCTATGAAGTAGTCAATTCTTCTTGTAAGTGCTTGATCCAACTTTTCTATATGATTTGTTGTTAGAATTATGAAACAATTCTTTCCAGTTATAATGCCATCGAGTGCGTTCAATAGACCAGAAAAGGTGATCGCATTTTTTGCATCATCATGATTTTTTCGTTGATCAAATAAACAATCAATATCTTCTATAACTACAATAGTCTTTTTGGGGAATTTTCGCAACGCATTTCTCATCTGTTTATCTGACAAATCCGGTGTAAATTCTACAATACCTAACTTATAATCGAACTCAGTTGCAATAGCATGAATAAGACTCGTTTTTCCCGTTCCTGGCGGACCAGACATCATCAAAATTTTTTTATGAGGAATACACAATCTTTTATATCGTTGATAACATTCATCAGTTTTAAAATACTCAATTTGATCAAAAAAGTTCTTTACTTGTTTTTCCAACTTGGTAGATAAATATAACTTGTCCAATGATCTAAGTCCTTTTTCACACAATTTATGCCAACCATATTCCCACTCGTATATTCCAATATGTGGTTCAGGAGAATCTTGCATGGTATCTGCGAATATCTCGCAAACTCGCATCGCATGCTCGCAAAACTTTTCCATAAATTCAGGAGTACATTCAGCTTCAACAAAAATTTCACGAAAATAATCAAAATTTCTACAATTATGTTTTTGTGGAGTGCCAGATACTTTATGCGTTACACTAATATCTACACCTTCGTAATTTACAACCGTTGTTCCACTGGGGGCAGTTCTAACATGAGTTTCATTCGTTGATTCTTCATCGTCTTGAATCAATAAGATATGATACTCGTCCGATCTTTTTTCACTTTTTCTACATTGGTATGCAATTGCTGTCATTAGTCTCGCTTGATTTCCATTAATAACAAGCTTCATAATCATTTAAACATTAAAATGCTTAAGTTTATAATATGAACAAACCAGTTCTAATAAAATTTGTTTCTAACAATGCAGTAGCAAAAGCAAAATCAGATTCATGGACTATGAATATACCACATATCGATAAAAGGGTCAACACTCATCACATAAACTTACGGCATTATAAACATCAATTTAAACTAGTCATGCACGACCCAATAACTTTAAAACCCGTTTATACAACCAACGAGGGATTCAGTGAACTACAAGGTTCTAAACTATGGGAAGAATATCTTAAATCAACTTCATTGGTTGAACTTAAATGAGCATTTAGTCTTCCAACAATTCTAATGTTTTTGCATCTTTTGTTTTATATGTATAATCAGGTTGATCTTCAAATCCGTTGCGAATTACTCTATATTCTCCACTTTTAACATCTAAGTCATAAATATTAAAGTTATTTTTCATATCGAAATCTTGAGTTCTTGTTGATAAATTTACAGATATACTGCCATCTGATCCACTAATTATCCGGTGAAATATTCCAGCAGGCCAGACTAACATGGCAGGTTTGTCATAATACAATTTATCATTTTTGTAAACTTTATCTGGAGTCACAACAAATGATTCTTTTTTCTTTCTAAAAGGACAATATATATCTACAAATCTAGTTCCTTGCAATACCATTAGATTGTCATCTTGGCCAGGATGCATATACCACGGTCTTTTAATAGGTCCTATAGGTCCTGGTGATATTCCATTTGCTGAATGTATTACTCTATCTATTCCACTAATTTTAGGAATATCACTAGGAACTATTTCATCAAAAATGATTCCTGTAGTTCTTCTTAATGCTCTCAAAGGTAACACTCTATACATTTTATATATTAATCTTATAAAACCTTTAAATGATATTACATCAATTTTGCAACTCCTATTATGGATTGACAATTTTGACACGTGTGAATAGTATCGTAAGCTGGACAACATGTGCTAAGGCCAAACGTCCGCATACATGATATATATGCAGCTGTTCCCCATGATTTTTTAATTAAAGTGTATCCTGTATGGCTCTGGTACTAGTGAGTTTAAATTGTCTTGCTCGTTCTTCCATCTAGTGTATTTATTTTATAGAATGAAGTAAGTGTAAGATGAGTTTAAGAAATACAAAATGGAAAACTGTAAAGAATAAAGCACAAGAAATTGTGGGACATAGAAAGAATTATGCGAAACAACAGAAAGACGGTACTGAACGACAATATAATACTACGAGACCATCAAACCCGGAATTATTGACAAGTATGTTTAAACCGAATTCGAATTTTAAACACGTGGATATGACTAGATTGCATAGTGTCAAGAGAGATAAAATTGAAATTATAAATGTAATTATGATGTTATATCATATTAATACTTATCAAAACGCAATTATGCCGGAAATATTTTTTGATGACGCAGAGGCTGTAGAATATTATTCGTTAAACAGATTATTAAAACAAGACCAATCAATAGAAAATCTAATAATAGGCATGACAAATGTATTCGACACAAAACTATTATATGATACACGAGATACAAATAAACAAGATAAAGTTATGATTTTCAAAGATGAAGAATTGAGTTTAAGTAATCTTTATAAATATGGATTATACAAATGTAAATCAATTGTTGAAAATTCATATTTTATAAAATTTATAGTAATACCTGTAACTATTATTTTTAAAAATTCAGGTCATGCGACAATTTTAATATATACCCACGATAAACTAAACGGGAACCACAAGTGCGAATATTTTGATCCTAACGGTTATTCAGAAAATTGGTACAATATCAGCATGCGATTTATTAAAGAGCAACTAAATAAAACTATTGGGAAAATATTGGAGTGTGAAATTGAGTTTGGAGATAAATTTTGTCCTACGAAGAAAGGACTGGATAATGAAATGAAAAATAACATTAATAAGATTATTAGATTTACATCACCGCAATATTGGCAAAAACCGAATGTACAGACTTTATATAGAAAACCACAAAAAAATAAGAATAAAGCATGGAATGAGATATCCAACAAGCAAGGCTGGGAACAAACCACAGGAAATCAAGAAATTATAAGAAAACTAAAAGAAAACAATGGAAAAAAAGTAGTTATATACACACATCTTAATGGAAAAACATATTACTACAGATATATATATGGTGCTGAAGGTGATCCGGGTGGGTGGTGTCAAACGTGGAGTTGGTGGTTTATTCATAATAAATTGAGATATCCTGAATTATCAACCGCTGAACTTTTGAAGAAATTACGTGAAGTTTCGTGGGGAAATAAAAAAGGAAAAGATATAGTATTTACTACATATATTAGAAACTTTTCTGACTGGGTAGTAACAAAGATAGAGAACATATTTGGAAAAAATTGCCAAAATTCTTTTAAAACAGAATGTTTTGAAAAATTGGACAAAGAATTAAGAAAAACCAAGAAGATATTAGAACGTTACATGAAATTAAATATAAGAAGGAAGAATATTAAAGAAGAACCTAAACAATATTTTGATAATGTCCTTCACACTGAAGCGATTCGTGAATATATCAAAATATTCAATTCTCGTAAAATTACAAAAAATGTATTTGATATTTTCAGAAAAATATATAAAAGAAATAATTTTGTAAAATTGAAAAACAAATTGAAGGGTATAGAAAATAACCGTCGTAAAAAAATAGACAATCTTCATTTCAATAATCAAGGTTACATAAAATCAAAAAGTTTGAAGAATGAAAAAACAGAAGTGGAAAAAATTAATGCGAATTCGAATAAATCAAAGAAAGAAATTCGAAGTGAAATGAATAAATTAATTAATTTAGCCAAAGTGAAAGAGAACGCAAACGCTTATAAACACAAAGGTTTTAAATTTTCAAATTATGTATCTAATCCGATCCGGCGGATGCATTCAATGATACCATCAAGAATACCTACAAAAATTAATATGAAACCAGAAACATATGGGAAGGAATATAAGAAAAAAATAAACATGAATAAGATACACGAGTATTGGTATATACCAAGAGAAATAAAGTTTAAAACCGTAAAATATATTTACAATAATAACGATAAGGAAGCTGTTGAGAAACAAATGCGTGAGGCAGAAGAACACTTACGGAAAAAAAATACACCTGCAAATATGAAAACAATGGAATATATGTTATATAGATATCCTTTGTATTATAAAACACCGAGAACAAGAAATTGGTATAAGCCGAAAGATAAACCATATATATTTAGGAGAGTTCCCAAAAATTTAGAGTTGAGCAAAGCGGTAATATAATAAAAAGAATTAAAGTGCTAATAGGTCCTACAGGTCCTGGTGAAATTCCATTTGCTGAATGTATTACTCTATCTATTCCACTGATTTTAGGAATATCACTAGGAACTATTTCATCAAAAATAATTCCCGTAGTTCTTCTTAATGCTCTCAAAGGTAATACTCTATACATTTGAAGCTTTAAATAATCTTACATCAATTTTGCAACTCCTATTATGGATTGACAATTTTGACACGTGTGAATAGTATCGTAAGCTGGACAACATGCGCCAATACCAAATGTCATCATACATAATATATATGCAGCTGTTCCCCATGATTTTTGAATCGATGTGTATCCTGTATGTCCACAAAAAGGACATGACATATATATAGAGTGGTGATTTACTGTTGCACCCAGAAATTCAGGCATGTTTTTAATAATATGCTAAATTTTTAAACTGCCATTACTCCTCGTATTATAGGATGATGCTGATAGTTTTTCAAAAGTATTTGTTCAGCTTCGGTCACTTTCCGAGCTGTAAATTCTACAGTTGGAAACGGGTATGGTTCTCTCGCAACTTGCATCCTCACCTGTTCTACGTGATTGTTATAGATGTGCGCATCTCCAAATGATATTACAAGTTTTTCCGCTTCCAAATCCGTCACTTTAGCAATAATATGAGTTAGTAGAGCGTAACTCGCAATATTGAAAGGAACTCCAAGAAACATGTCGGCAGACCTCTGATACATATGACAACTTAGCTTTCCGTCTCTGCAGTAGAATTGACACATGATATGGCACGGTGGCAAAGCCATTTGATCGAGTTGTTGAGGATTCCATGCGCTAAGTATCATTCGACGACTAGATGGGTCTGTTCTGAGTGTATTCACTATATTTTTTATTTGATCGATTCCACTTGAATTCCAATTTCTCCATTGATATCCATATATAGGTCCTAACTCACCTTCTTCATTTTCTGTAAGTCCTCTAGAATCTAAAAATTCTCTCGATCCATTCGCATTCCATATCTTTACACCTTTATCGCTTAATTCTTTTGCGTTTGTAGATCCTCTTAGAAACCATAATAGTTCCTCCACTATACTTTTCCAAAAGGTTTTCTTTGTTGTTAACAATGGCATGGTTCCATTTCTTAAGGAAAACGCCATCTGCTCTCCAAATACAGACCTCGTTCCTACCCCGGTTCTATCATTAGAATGAGTTCCGAATAACATAATTTTATTAAGTAGATTTATATATTGCACTTCATCGTGTCGTTTTTCATATTTCGTTAAATGGAAGGATTTATCTTGATATATTGTTATCGGATCGTATCCTAAAAGGTCAAATCTTACAAAAGTATCGCAATTGTAAGATCCAAAAATATGAGAAATATAAACTGAATCGAATTCTATTTCTTTGCTTTCGAACAACCGTTTTCCTCCAATAACGTATATATCATTACAATGTATATTGTTTCTACAAATATCGATCGCGTCCGACAATGTTTTTGAAACATTATATTCTTTGTTTGTCTCTAGAGTATTTGAAACTATAACAACAGATCTCGTTTTTCTTATCGCGTCTAAAGGCATTGATTCTGCTGTTTTACGCCCCATAATCAGAAAATTACAATAGAAACTTTTTTCTACTGTTTCTGTAATTTTTTTGAACCATTGTTGATCTGTTTTGTTTTTCCATGGAATCGTTCCATCTTTTCCTATTCCCCAATCATCATCCACGGCGCAAATCGCGTGAATCTTCTTCATTCTTATTCTCACAAATTTTATTTTTAAGGTCTTAAAACAAAATATTTTTTCTTATATAGTAACCATGAAACTCTCCGCAAAAATTGCCACTCTATTCACTATGACAGCAGCCATATTTGTATCGGCATTTCTCGCCGTAACAAGCCCACAAGCGTACAGGTTTACAAGCAGCATTCCAGGCCTTGATTTCATTCTTGCAGAAGATGGGTATCCATCATTTAAGGGTAAGCTGGCTCATGGAGCAGTGTTATTCATTGTGTTGTCTTTATTTGGACTCACAGTCTCTAAAATTTAATCTCATTTAAACACTAATGGATCCGACGAAGCCAGCATGGGAAAAAGTCTTGCTCGGTCCAAATAAATATAATGTTGGTCTCGTTTTTTTATTTGCAAATATGATGGGATTTATAACTAATATGAGAAAGATTGAAATTCCAGATCATCACGCAGCGTTGATTCTGTTGAGCTTGTTTATTCTTGCACGATTGGTTGTTTGACACATTTGAAAAATGTATTTCCAAATTGTTTGCAATAAGGACAAGAATCTACAATATAAGGAAGTGGTGGATGATTATGCATCACTTCGTTACATTTTGCGTATTTGAATTTAAGAGCCATTTTGTTGTATAAATTGATTCGAAATTCGGCAAGTGCAGTGTCCATTACTTTTTTTAATGTTTGCTCTGTCTTTAGGCAAGGAAAAAAAAATCCCTTTTACTAATGGCGACACTCAGCGATGCATTCAATATGCCACTCGAAAAGAAGGAAGAAAAAACAATATTAGAAGATAATAGAAGCCCGTTCGCTGGCAGCTACATACGTGATAATGATTCCAATACCTATCTCAGAGATTATGATCCCAAAGTAAAAAGCTCAAGTCTTTCTGGCTACGGAAAGTGGAATATGAGCAATTAGTGTTTCTTTTTAAATGTATAAGCTTTCAATAAACCCTTCATCTGTTGTATATATAACTCTTTGTACTTTCATATGTTTCATAAAAGCTTGACACTTCTGACATGGCTTCGAATTAGCCAGGCCACAAGTGTTAATTCGTACTACGTACATTTTTGAATGTTCACAAGGTTGGATAGAATTTTTCAATGCATCCACCTCCGCGTGTATCGAGTGGGTTCCTGGACGACCATATACCATCGGCTTATTGTGCCCCGTCGATATAATCTTCCCGTCTTTGTTAACCACGACAGCACCGTGCTTGAAATTCTGTGCGCTCTTATGTGCTTCTTCTTCCGCAATTGACAAATAGCGTTGCCTCCCCATGATTATAATAAGAAGAATTGTGTTCTTTAGGTTTATTCAGAAGTAATTCTATGTTCTAACAAGTAGTTCATTTCCGTCTTCGATGCTTTGTACTTCCATCCGATGTGCAACTTACAGTTGACGCAATGTAAATATGTAGTCCAACCTGTATCTTTTGTTCTGAAAACCACGCCAATGTCTAATATTGATTGACGATTATAGACTTCACTAAGCTCTGATGTTTCAATCTCAAACAAATTAACTACATCTTCAAACTCTAACGTTTCTCCAGTTTGAGAGTCGAATGGGTTTGGTGGTTTTGATGATGCGGCGACGTGTACAAAACATTGAGCACAACAATAGACGAGTATATTTGATTCTTCACAGTAAAATTGTATAAAAGGTCTGCCCATTAAAATCTTTTAGTAAATTAATGAAGGACGCTCTTACGCTCCATACATGCGCCTTGTTTTCTCTATATTTTCTCCATAAATGCAATTCCAAAACAGATGTTATTAAAGACTCTGTTCCAATTGTGAATTTTGCTCAATATTCTATATATATGACACTTGCTCCAATATTACTCATGCTTTATGCCAATCTTGATAGAGATTCATACATGCATATTCTTGTAATGATTGCATATTCACTTTTATATAACAGAATCATTACTGCGTTAACTCCCGAAGATTATACTAAATCATTTTTCCCCGTAACTATATCCATACTGTTGAGTCTTATATACAATAATAAGATGAATATAATTGCTGGATATATATATTTAATAGGAACTGCGTTTTTGATATTATCAAACGATGAAGCATCTACGTCTCAGCTATCTCACGATCTTCTTTTAGTACATTTTCTATTCTTTGTTTCAAAGAATTAAAATAATTATGTGCGATTTCAACTAATCTTCTCTGTCCATCAAATAATGAATTCCAATCTTCTGAAGGAGATTGAACTTTATTCAAATCTTGAAGAGTATGGTCGAGTTCTTCTGTATTGGCAATAACTTCTTTGGATTTCCATTTGTTAAGTTCTATTTTGTATTTTTCTAAGCGTTCTCGTGAAAATTCTTCCTGTAGTTCTCGCGCTTTTTTTTTGATATTACAGTCTTCTTCGTCATGTATCGTGAATATCATCGATGAAAGGTATATTCTAGCTTCTTTATGAGTAAGACTGTACTTCTTTTGAATTTCCTCTATTTTTTCTCGATGCGATATATTGTTCATGGTATCTTGAAGACTTACCATTAAATAATATTGTGAAATTTTAACAGATTTAAACAATGTTCTATATGATATACAGCCTTTGTTCCTTGAGCACATCTAGCTTCACATTCTGCTACAATTTCAAGGATTTTATATGCTTGTTTTGGAGTTTTCCTTCTTAGAATATTGAAAATTTCAGTAAAAATTTCCGTTGGTTCTAATAAATTCATTAACGCTACATAAATATTAGACGATACAGGATTATTAATTATATTTTCAACATCTACTTCCCATCGAGTATTAAACTCTGACATCTGGTCTTTTTCAATAGTGTTAAAAGCCATTCTAATATTAATGGTTCTACTTTTTATAGAATCAATAACTCCATTTATATGTCTTGTCATAAATATACATTTGATTGAACTGTATTGTTCCATCAATCGTCTTAACATCGCTTGTGCTGTATAACTCGCTTTGTCGAAATGTTTGAATATTATATATGTTGCTTTAGTATCAAATTTTATCGTATTTATAACCATTGATAGTATCTCGCTTAATAGCATACTATCATTACAGAAGACGTCATTCATATTGACTTCGTTATAGTATTGAGATCTTCTCATATTTACCCAACAATCAACAAGCCTGTCGTTCTTTTTTGTTTGAAAATAAACATTCTCAGCTTGAACATCGACTTTGATACCCTTGTCTCTCAAACACTGCAATACACATGTGCTTTTTCCACAACGTGCCGGACCCGATACAATTATCGATGGATGATCTTCCAATTTCAATAACGCGTCCACCTTGTCCATGAAAGGAATTTTAAAAAAAGATTTTAAATTGCTATGACTTTATGTGCCATCCATATAAATCCTGTACCTTCATCTGATTTATACATGGTATTCATTTTCAGTTCTATTCTCACTTTCATTCCTTCTTTAAAATCTTGAGAACACATTGGTGTTTTTCCATCCTCGTGTGCAAATATTGTTCTCACGCGGTTGTATCTATAAATTATTTGAACAAACATAGTGTCATTTGTTACAGTTGGCAAGAAGTTTTCGTATTTTTTTGCATAAACAGAATCCAATGCTTGAAAATCTTTCGAATTTGCTAAAATCTTTATAACCAGATTGCCATTTCTTGAAACTTCCATTCCTGATTTTAAAATAGTTTCAATGACTTTTTCTTCATTTATATTATTGAATTTCATTTAACTTTAATTCATCTATTAATTTTAAATGGATGATGAACCTCGCGAATCTGTACGCAAATCATATCAAGAATACGTTTCTGAAAAAACCGCAATTAACATCGAAAAAGGACTTTTTAATAGATCTATAGAAGATGCTGATGTTTTGAATATTTCTTCAGAATGGGAAAATCCAGTATTTGTCCATTTGTATTTAACCCTTCACTGCGAAATTCTGAATTATTTACAAATTGAAGAAATACGAGATAAAATACACAAGAAAGAAATTCTTTCAAAAAATGTTGCAAACCTCAAACCATATGATATATGTCCTGCCAATTGGAAACCAGAAGTATTTGAAGAAGGCGACGAAGTTGCAGAAGGAATTTTCCAATGTAAGAATTGCGGATCTCGCAAAACAACATATTACAGCGTTCAGACCAGAAGCGCAGATGAACCGATGACCAACTTTATAACATGCGTGGAATGTAAAAATAGATGGAAGATGTGAAAGGTTTTGTTACTAACGTAGTCTTTTAAACTCTTTCCACATTTGAAATTCTTTCAATGTTTTGAATTTGTGAAAGCCATTTGTATAAGGCAAATTAGGATTGTATTTTCTATAGAACATTTTCTGATCTTCGGGAACACGGCCTTCTGCATTTTTATATATCATCATGACTATATTCTTCGATTTAGAGAGAACCATAGATTTTGTAGGAGTCTTTCCGTTGAAATACATATTTTTCTGTGATTTTGTTAAATTACCTATTTTTATTTTAGAAACCATATATTTCTTTGTCAATGTCATTTATCGAGGACAATTCTTTTTTTTTCAAAAATAAAATAAAATTTACCTAAAGAACAATGTGGTAAATATTATCAAAGTTCATGGAGTAAATAAGTGAATCAATAAATATACCATCCATGTATAACGTGTACATAGACGGCGATAATATTTGCCTCGAACGTTATTTTAGAGATATTAATACTCAGGTCGAAAATATTACTGGTAAAGAAAATTATAAAATCACTGTTGTTTGTCAATCAAATATAATTTTCAAATACAACTCCGAAAGATCCTTTGCAATTGAACTAAAATGTTGCAAAACTAAAAATAAAAATGCAACAGATGCGCGCATCATCTATTACGCTGGGATGCACAAAGCAAAACATGAAAAGGTAATCATCGTCTCTAACGATAAAATTTACCAAGAAATAGAAGAACCTCACGAAATTATAGTGATTGGATTCCCAATCATCGCACAACAAAAGATTACAAAACTTCGCAAACGTAATATAATAAATTCACTTGCGAGGATTCGCACAGATAAGGGACCAAGTTATGACATTTATCTCAGCGATCTTCAAGAATATTTCCCGACTTTTTCAATACTCGATATCCGCAGATACATAGAATCTCTCCACTGTGTTCATATATCAGAGGCAGATTCAGTCTATGTTCAGACGCATTAAGAGTTTAACATAGCAACTACATCAGCCGGCGTCATTCCACATTCTTGACTATATCTTGGTCTTTTTTCGAAAGTTTATCGAATATCCATTTCGCATCAGCCTTGTTCCATTTAACTAAATATTGATAGTAGCCTTTTGCGTCTAAATATGACAACACTTCAGCGTCTTTGTCTTATAAAAATTCGAGAGACTTGAACATATTTGTTTATCTTTATGTACATATTTTCACATACATGCTTTTATATAGATCACTGGCTTCTTGTATCATGTGTTCGGGAAGCGCTTCAATATCTGGCTCAGTACGTTTAAATTTTCTTGATTCTAAAAGCTTTTTTTCATATCCACTATCTTTATAATATTTTCTTATAAACTCCTTTGATAAATGTGACATTTGATCATTTGACCCACCTGATATATACTTATATAAGTCCCACCACCGATCTTCATCTAATGTACCGAGAGAGTCCACAACTATTGGGACTCGGTTTTTACCAAGTCCAAATTCCTTTTTCCCATCTACGTGGATTAAGTTCGTGTACCTAATCTTATCATCAATCAATTCGTCAATTGCTATAATCTTTTCTATGACAGAATCAATCTCATCTTCTGTACAATTAGAAATTTGTAAAGCTTCTTCCTTGCTTACTACTCTATCAAAAGGTTCAAACTTCGTTGTCATTTCTATATATGGTTTAGGCAGTTTCAATCCATCATGCAATTTACTATTTTCATGATATCCCAAAGATGTTTTTGAAATTTCTCCATCTTGAACACGTCTCCATAACGATCCTGTCAAATAATATCTTGAAATAAACTCTAATGGTATAAATACATTTTCTTCGTCTTTTGGAACTTTATCATAGATATTCATCTTTTTCACAAGACATGTAGTTGGTGAATCTATTTCTATGTAATGTGTATCACATATTCCAGCTTCTTCTATCATTTGGAACCAATAACTTGAAGTTTTGTTGAGCATTTCTCCTTTTCTTGGGATAGATGATGGTATTATCTTGTCAAAAACAGATACATTATCTGTATATTTGAATTGCAAAATTTTTGGATCATTTGTTTTCCATACTTCTTTTACTTTTCCTTTATGTATTCGTTTTATTGGGGCAACACTCATAGAGCATTGCAATGAAAACATTTTTATTACGTAATATTTTCATTTTTAAATTGTCTTTTAAATCATATGGAAATAATTCCCTTGAAAACATCTTTTTCTACATCTAAGTTGAAAAAAGTTCAATCAAAACTTCGAACCAAAATAACATCAGCTAAATCATTTTATGTCGTTGAAAAACATAATGTAGATATGGAAAGATTAAAGAATATGATTTCAATAGATGAAAATACTAATATTGATTTTTTTGATTACGATTGTTATGTAGTTCCTCGCATCGGAACAATATCATCGTGGTCGTCTAAAGCTGCTGATATCCTTGAAAAATCAGACTTTCGTAAAGATATTAGGATCGAACAATGTTTAGCATTTAAGTTAGAACACTCCACGTGTTTTAGTAAATTAGAACCTTTATACGATCCTATGACTGAAACTTTATTAGACTCAAACAGTTTCCGCGATGAATATTGCGACAACAATCCGACAATACTGTTACAAGACGATGATCAATACGCCGCAAGAAATATGATGATGAATCAAATTCATTCAGAACACTGTCGTCATAATATATTTAACGCAAAATGGATAATAAATTCCGATACGCTGCACGTACGATCCAAATCCACTTTATTCGACATGATTAAAAATACATATATGGTGAATAACAAAGATATAATTTCTGCTTACACAGACAATGCTGCTATTATTCATCCAACCCGTGGTTTTATGTTTTACGCTGATGAATCAGGATCGTATTCATTTCATTCACATATAAAAGGTACTATCATAAAAGTTGAATCTCATAACCACCCAACTGCAATTTCCCCATATGAAGGTGCTGCAACAGGTTCAGGCGGAGAAATAAGAGACGAAGGAGCTACTGGGAGAGGAGGAATTCCTAAAGCAGCATTGTGCGGCTTTACAGTTTCAAATTTAAGAATTCCAAATATGGTCGAAGCCTGGGAACTAACCGAATGTAAACCTTCCCATATAGCATCACCCTTACAAATAATGATTGATGCACCTTTAGGTTCATCAGCCTATAATAATGAATTTGGAAGACCTTGCATTGTTGGCTATTTTAGATCATTTGAAAAAAAAGTAAACAATGTCATGTATGGGTACCACAAACCTATAATGATTTCCGGAGGAATAGGAGAAATCATTGACTCGTCCTTTTGCGAAAATAGTTCAGGAGTTAGTGATATTTCGATTATTGTCATCGGAGGATACTCCATGTCAATTGGACTTGGTGGAGGGTCCGCTTCCTCTAGTGTATCTAATCAACAAAACGCTCGCCTTGATTTTTCATCTGTACAGAGATCAAATCCAGAAATGGAAAAACGATGTCAAGAAGTTATAAACCGATGTTGGCAATTATCACACGATTCTCCAATTCTTCATATACATGACGTAGGAGCTGGAGGATTAGCAAATGCTATACCAGAATTACTTCGTGATATGGGAACTGGAGGACTCATACAATTACGAGATATCCCAATAGCAGATCACCAAATGACACCCATGGAAATTTGGTGTAACGAATCTCAAGAACGCTATGTAATTGCTATATTTGACCATAATCTAGACAAATTCAAAAATATATGCAAAAGAGAAAGCTGTCCATTCAGCGTAATAGGAAAAACTACAAATGATAATTTTTTAAACGTTTACGACTCTGCCTTTAACAATAATCCAATTTTCATGAATTTAGACGAGGTTTTTGAATCAACAAATCAAATGCTTAGACTATACAAATTCAAAACTAACAATTCTACATATTCTTTCGCAAACCGTGAAAGAAGCTCATTGGAAACTATTCTCAAAAGTGTTTTAAGACATCCAACTGTTGGAAGTAAAAAATATTTAATAAACATTTGTGACAGATCCGTGTCTGGGCTAGTATACCGCGATCAACTCGTAGGACCATGGCAAGTTCCGGTTTCAGACAATGGTATTACACTGTCCGAATTTTATTCAAATTCAGGAGAAGTTATGTCTATAGGAGAAAGAAGTCCTCTAGCTACAATTAATCATTCATCAGCTGCTAGAATGGCCATCGCAGAAGCAATAACAAACATGATCGGTAGCGGTATACGGGATCTATCTGATATAAAATTGTCCGCAAATTGGATGGGTTGCCCTGACTTATTCAATGGAAATCAACAATTACATGAGTCAGTTTACACTATATGTTACGATATTTGTCCATTATGGAATCTATGTATTCCCGTAGGAAAAGATTCTCTATCTATGGCTACTATTTGGGATAATCATAAAGTCGTTTCACCTATTTCATTAATTGTATCAGCTTTTTCGGTTTTAGACGACGTTCGTTATTCCGTCACTCCTCAGATTATAGAATCAACCGAAACAGAATTGCTTTTTATAGATCTCGGAAAAGGCCTCAATAGAATTGGAGGAAGCATCTTAAGCCAAATATATCTAGATGAAGATTTCTACAATGAGGAAGTGCCGAATGTTAATTGTATTGACGAAATGCCTCTCATAGTTAAAACAATCTCTATGTTATTGCGAGAAAACCTAATTCACGCTTATCACGACCGTTCGGACGGAGGTCTTATAACTACTCTTGTAGAAATGGCTTTTGCAGGTCGGGTTGGTTTAGATATTTATGTAGACCATTCTAATGCAATCGACTATTTATTTAACGAAGAACTAGGATTTGTCATACAAATAAATTCTGAGGACTCGGAATATATTATTAAAAAAATATCAACAGCAATAGACAGAAAATACATACATTGTATAGCTCGTCCTAATAAGTTTCAATCTATCAGAGTTTTAGATTATCAATGGGATTTACAGAATTTATTATCATTATGGGAATCTGTGTCTAGATCAATTGAATCAATTAGAAACAACCCATCAACTGTGAACCAAGAATACTCTTTAGATTTAACTAGCAACTTTATACGCGAACATATTACTTTCAAATATCACTACTACAGTCCACCTTT
>MDTC01152157.1_pt1 | contig 17505 bp, 16 predicted proteins | sample 811181 | NCBI WGS metagenome assembly MDTC01 (sample SAMN05326644, study PRJNA326480) | marine metagenome | isolation source: seawater | place: Pacific Ocean: North | collected 2011 | reverse complement strand
CGAAATGGCTTTTTCAAGCAGTATGGTTGATATATACAATGAATTCAATTTTAAAGGTATGATCATGGATCGCGATAATGTCAGGCTAGCTCTTGGAACAAAAAAATTGCCAACAAAGGCACAAGGTTTAAATGATAATTCTATTCAGATATTGTGGTCTGACTCTATATTATTTCAAAAAATCCAACACTACGCTCATGGTGATATTTCAAAAAAAGATTACTTAACTTATATAGAATCAAGAATAAAAAGTGGAGAAAAAATCCTACCACTTTATTGCAATGATGCTGAAGTTTTTGACTATAGGCCTGGTCGATTTAGCGAAGAACGGCCAACACATTCAGATGGAGAATGGAATAGAATCTTTGATTTACTTGAATCAATCAAATCTGATACAAGCATAGAAATTATTAGCCCTACTCAAGTTTTAGAAATTAATAAAAATAAAGCGCAACAACTATCTTCCAAAATTGTTAGCACACAATATCCAATACCTGTAAAAAAGCAATCAAAATATAATATTGCAAGGTGGTCTGTAACCGGAAGAGATGACATTTGGATAAATACAATGTGTCATCGTATTTCAAAATATCTTGATGACTCCAAATGTTCAAATAAAAATGATTGGAAAACATTATGCCAATTATGGTCAAGTGATTACAGAACCCACATAACAGAAAAAAGATGGAAAAAAATTAAAATTAAAATAAATGAGACTCTTAAAAAATACAATCTAGATCAGTGTAATACTAATCAAAAAAATCTTTCAACTAATAATGATGATTCAATTGAGAGTGTTTTAAAAAAAATCAAAAGCATTAATTTAAATATTCATAATGATAATACTTTGTTAAATATATCGACAAAATTTATTAATTTAGACTTAAATTTAAGGAGAGGGTTAGCAATAAAACAACTATCTTTTCTTTCACATCAAATGCAGCCATGCATTGGCACAGTGCAACATGGTTTTTTTGAGGATATTAGCCTTGGAGCAGATTTTTATAGTGGCAATACTACAATTGAGATGCCGTTAAATAGAAGTAGGGCTACTGATTTAGAAAGAGTTGATCCAAAATTTTATCTAATTGATGATAAAAATTTTGAAATTCACGGAGACATAAATACAAATTTTGGAAATATCAAAAAAGTAATTGGAATTTCGTCTGAATCAGAGAACATAACATTTTCATATGATCTTTCAGATTTTAAAAATATTTTTGGTAGCATAAGACTAGGTTTCATAACTTTATTAGATCATTTCACCAACAAAGATACAAAGATATCGTTTGCAAATGGAGGAAATAATATGGAGATCTTTGATTTTTGCAATGAAATAGACCATTCAAAGCCAGCATCAACACTTGTTTCATCTTCAAGAGGTCTTGGTGCAACAACGGGCAACATTAGTCTTAAAAATAATAAGCACACCCTTGAATTGAAATGGAAACCACAAGAGTGTGCTGTTTTACCTATGCTAATCAATACATCAGATAACAATAAAACACTTTCAAGAATTGTATTTTCAATGCAAGAATATGATGATACCCTCAAAAAAAACGAAGATACCATTAATAAATTTACTTTGAATATAACTACTTAAAAAGCATGTTTAAAATAATTACATTCATGTGAAAATTTTGAAAGATAACATAAATTATTTTGACTATAAGATTCTACATACGGTTGAAGAGGACCTTAATAAAGTAAATTATAAAGGCCTTCAGCTAGGTATTCTTTTATCGAATTATTTTAATTTTTTTTATTCAAGTAGAATTAATAAATCATGGATAAATAAAGCCATATTATTTTTGGTTTTTTTCTTTAAGCCATTCTCTAAAGAAAAATTACTTAATGACCAAAATAAAAGTTTAATTTTTTTTTCTAGCGGTTCATTTTCGCATCTCAAAAGCATCCAGAATGCTGTAACACCAACTATAAAGGAAAAGAAAAATACTATCATAATCAGGAATGATGCTTCTGAGGGAATAGATAAAAAAATTTTTTTCTTAACAGGCATATTTGATTTTTTAAAAGTTTTATTATTTTTACTAAAAAATTTAAAGTCTGTTAACGAAAAAATAAAGTTATTAAATCTCTCAATCACCCATAAAATGCAATTTTTTCTAGAACTACATTTTCAGATACTAAAGGCACTATCATTATTAAAGTTTGTTAAATCTCAATCAAATACAAAAATTATTGGGGCTGATTATGATCGTGGATATGAGTCTGCATTATTTTTTTCTGTTGCAAAAGCCTTAAATATTGAGAGTTTTCATGTTCAGCATGGGTCATTTAACCCGCCTGTTGGATATTTTCCTGTTAATGCAGATAAGATTTTTGTTTGGGGAGAAATGTCTAAAAATCAACTTATTCAATTAGGGACAATGCCAAAAAAAATATTAGTTACAGGTTCTCCAATAGTTCAAGATATTGAAATTAATGAAAAAATAAGAAAAAACTTTATTAAGATGCATGGTCTTAATTCTGGGAAGAATATTGTTTTGGCTCTTAGCAGTCCAGACAAATTTAGGGATGAAAAACAGGTTGAATTCCTCTCAAAAATAAAAAAACTTGACCGAGATATGGAAAATAATTTTTTTGTAAAAATACATCCCGCGAGAAATTTTAAGGATTATTTATGGATTAAAAAAAAATTTGATATTGATCTTCTTCCGATAGACATAACAAAGACAGACTTTATGAATATTGTTGATATTTTACTCACTCACAATAGTGGACTTGCAAATGAGGCTATATTTCATGATAAAAAAGTTGGAATTATAGATGTTTTAGATATTGTGCCCAGAAATGGCATAGAATTAAAAAAATATCTAAATGTTCCTATAATTAAAAGTTCATCAACACTTGAGGACTTATTTAATATTTGTCCAGTGATTTCGAAAGACAAACTGTTTCATAAGATTGGATTAGAAGCTGAGATAGAAATAAAAAGAAAAATCTGGAATTATTAATTTCTGAAAAATGAATAAATGTTTAACAGTATCTATTAAAATTAAATAATCATGCTTTCAATTAAAAAATCTTTTTCAATAAAATACATATACTCAGCAGCTCTTTTATTTTTCATAATATTTGCTGGAAGTTACTCATTTATTGGAAGCCTAAGATTCATTGAATTTACTTTACCGTTAATTATTTTGATTTTATTAATTTTTAACAGAGGTATCATACCATTTGGCTCTAATCATAAAATTTTTTTAATTTTTATATTGTCAATATTATTTTTTGGCCTATACCAACTGAATTCAAATTCATTATACGCAATTCGATTAATCAACTCGCTATTGGCATGTGGCACTATGTATTACTTAGCATGCTCACAAAATCTTTTTTATTTATACCCAAAATATTATTTTATTATAACCGTTTGCCTATATTCCCTGGGAATTTATACTTATTTTTGGGAATATACATATATTTTCTCATTATTGCTTGCTCCTCTTGTTTATAGCAAAAATTACTTTTTTGCATTGCTTAATGTTGCATTTCTTTTATTAATAGGGCAAAGAACATCAATTTTGAATATTGGATTTCTTGTATATGCAACTTTTTTAAATGGTAAATTAAGCTTTTTGAGATTCTTTGGATTTTTAATCATCATTATCATTTTCTTTCTTTCATTTTCTTATATAGATATTAGAGCTTTGAATGTCTTTAAGGAAATAAGTTTCAAAGATCTTTATCTGGCAATATCTTCTGCAATCGATATTGCTGGCTACTATAGTTATGAAGAGTTTGTTTTTGGTGAAGGAAGAGAGGTTTTGACTGAGGAGGGTGATTTAAGTCTTCATTTAAGGTTTAGGAAATGGGGCCATGCACTCGCTTCCTCTGATTTATTCAGCTTGTTTTTTGGCCTAGGACCAGGATATTTTGGAAAAGCCGCTGATAGTGGCTGGATTAGGTTATTTTTTGAGTATGGATTACTGGTTTTCTCTATTTTCATATCAATCATTATAAAATTAATAAAGTTAGCAAATCCTCTTCAGAGACTAACCATAGGAATATTTATAATAAGTAATATGTTCTTAGATATTTTATATTCACCATTGTTAATGGGATTTACTGGTATTATGCTTGGATTAAGCAGGAGTCTAGATAAAAATGTTTATTGATAAATTATTTTACAGAATATTTCAGCTATTTTCATACTTGATCTTTCTTTTAAAATGGGGCTTTAGACTAAAGAAAGTTGGACCAGGATCTTATTGGATTTCACCATGCAGAATCGTTTTTCCAAGCTTTATATCTTTGGGTAAAAATGTTGTAATTCTAAATTCTGCAAGAATTGAAATAAATCCATTAAATAAATCTTGCAAAGGACTTAATATTGGTAACGGAGTTAATATTGGACATAATTTTTTTTGTAGTTCTTTCAGTCATGTTGAAATTAAAGATGGTGCTTTAATATCAGATAATGTTGCTATAATAGATAATAATCATAATCATGTTCGAGGTGAATCCTCGGTAAAAACCAACATAAACTCAAAACCGATTTTAATAGAAAAAAATGTAACAATATACAGAAACTCAACAATTCTTGCAGGAGTAATAATCGGTGAAGGCTCAGTCATAGCTGCTCATTCTTTGATAAACAAAAATGTTGAACCCTTTTCCGTAGTAGGGGGTTGTCCTGCAAAAAAAATTAATGATATAAAATGAAATACACCGTCGCCATGACAGTTTACGGTAAATCACCATATCTTAAAAAACAACTTGATTCCATAGTAAATCAATCTATTCCTCCAACTCAGATAGTTATTGTTGAAGATTACTCAGGTATTTCAGCAAATGAGTACATAAACGACTTGATAAATAATTTTGACGTCCCATGTAAATTAATTACAAACTCTTTTAATCTGGGTCCAGCAAAGTCTTTCAAGAAAGCGCTATTAGCCTCAGATTATGATTATGTGTATTTTTCTGATCAAGACGATATTTGGAATGAAAATAGAGTATCAAAAACGATTGAATTTCTTAAAGATAGCTTTTTAGTAGCATGCAATGCAGAAGTATTTTACTCAAATGATAAGACCTCTCATAACTTATATTCTTGTAATCAATTCAAAAACGTGAACGTTTCAAAACTTATTTATAAAAATTTTGTTGTTGGAGCTACTTTAGCTATAAACATTAAAAATCATCGAAATTTAATTAAAAAAATCAGTTTTGAGCCTATGCATGATTTAATTTTGACAATAATGTGTATATTAGATGGAAAAAAAATAAAGTTTGTTGATCTAAATTTAATTTCTTATAGAAGACATAGCATGACCTTAACTGGCAATAAAAAAAATTCAATTTCAAAAAAGATTAAATTTAGAATTCACATATTATTTTTTGTAATTTTTTTCTTTGTACACAAGGCTACCAAAATTTGATTGATTCACAAAAAAAAGTGCTTGTCCTTTTAGCAACCTTCAATGGTGAAAAATACGTTGAAAAACAGATGGAGACAATCTTGTCTCAAAAACAAGTTGATGTGCATATCTTAATATCAGATGATCTTTCAACAGATAATACTATGGACATAATAAGAAAATTTTCAGATAGTCATAAAAATATAACTATATTAGAGTCAAAAAATAAGTTTGGTTCAGCTGCGGCCAATTTTTTTCACTTAGTCAATAATTCAAACTTGATTAATTATGACTATGCCGCATTCTCAGATCAAGATGATATTTGGTTTGAAGATAAGCTATTTGATGGAATTACAAAATTAGAACAATTAAATGCTGATGGCTTTTCTTCAGATGTTATAGCTTTCTGGCCCCAAAAAGGTAAAAAAAATTTATTGAAGAAGAGCTTCCCTCAAAAAAAATATGATTATTTCTTTGAAGGCCCAGGACCTGGATGTTCACAAATATTTACATCCAGTTCTTTTAGCAAATTCAGAGACTTTATAATTGAAAAGAAAAAATATCTTCATAAAATCGACTACCACGATTGGCTAATTTATTCTTTTTACAGGAATAATAATTACAAGTGGGTGATATCTAATACTCCTAAAATGTTGTATGTACAACATGAAAACAATCAAATTGGCGCAAATAGTGGGTTATTTGCAAAAATATATAGAATAAAAAAAATTCAAAATAATTGGTATAGTAACCAGGTCTTAAACAATTTTAGCTTAATTGTTAACAAAGATTTTAGGGCGCTAGTAACAAAAGAAAAGTTAATATTTAAACCTTTTAGCTTAAGAAGAAAAATAAGCCATTCGGTCTTTATATGGCTTTTATTGATACTCAGAATTTTTAATAGGTGAAATGATGAACATATTGATTACAGGTGGTAGTGGTTTTGTAGGGTCTAATCTTATTAATGCCTTAACTGACTCAAACGTTATCCTTAATATTGATAAAAATGAGAGCAAGTGGCATAAAAGTTTAAGTAAAATCTTAAATATAAATGATGAAGAAAATTTAAACAAAATTCAATTTCAGGCTGATTTATTAATACATCTAGCTGCAGAACATAGAGATGATGTTAAGCCAAGATCTCTTTATAGAGAAGTAAATGTTGAAGGCACAAAAAATATAATCAAATTTGCTGAAAGTAAAAATATAAATTCTATTATTTTTTTTAGCTCAGTTGCAGTTTATGGCTTTGCAGATAAGGGAACTGATGAAAGCGGGATTATTAATCCTTTCAATGACTACGGTTCAACAAAATGGCTTGCAGAAGTAGAGCTGAAAAAGTGGTACAAAAAAGATCCAGAAAAAAGAAGATTAATAGTTATAAGGCCAACAGTTATATTTGGTCCTCGAAATAGAGGAAACTTTTATAATTTGATTAATCAGGTTGCTTTATCAAAATTTGTAATGGTAGGTAATGGTAAGAATTATAAGTCTCTAGCTTATATAGATAACATTACTGATTTTGTGAAGAAGACTTTAGAGCTTGATGAAGGAAATTATTGCTTTAATTTTATAGATAAACCTGAATCAAACATGAATATGATTATGTCCGTTATCTATAAAGCACTTGGAAAGAACAAGCCAAAGATTTATGTTCCCTTTTTCATAGCATACACTCTTGCAAAGTTATTGGATATTCTGTCTTTTATAAGTAGAAAGCAATTTTCGATTAGCTCTATAAGAATAAAAAAATTCTGTTCTGATACATCTTTTGAGACTTCAGTTTCAAAGATTGGCTTTAAGTCTAAATATTCAATTGAAGATGCAATAAAGAAAACTATTGATTATGAATTTAATAATCCTAAAAAAGATGATACTGTTTTCTTCACCGAATAATAATACAAGGATTTAACTTGATTACGTTTAATAATATTTGTGAAGATAAGCCATATCAGATTCTTAGAGAAAAATATGATGAGGCCTTGTCAGCTAATCAAAAAAACATAGAAGCAATTGCTATTTCATCCTACTCAAATGAATCCAAGGAAGTTAATTCAAGATTTGTAAATTTAAAATTTGTTAACGATAAAGATTTTATATTTTTTTCAAATTATAACTCTCCAAAATCACAAGAGTTCATATCTCACAATCAAATTACTGCCTTAATTTTTTGGTCTAGCATTGATTTTCAAATAAGAATAAAAGCAAATATTAAGAAAACTTCGCAAGAATTTAATACAAGTTACTTTGCAAGTAGAGATAATCATAAAAACGCATTAGCAATTTCCTCCGAACAATCTAACAAAATTGCTTCATACAATGATGTGAAAAAGAAACATTTGGAGGCTCTAAACTTCAAAGATCTTGACATATGCCCATCTTATTGGGGAGGTTTTACTTTCACACCTTATTATTTTGAATTCTGGAAAGGACATAAATCAAGATTAAATCAAAGGGCCGTATATGAAAAAGAGAAAGACAGTTGGAATCACTTTATCTTGCAACCATAAAAAATTTGCTTAAATTTAATCATTTAGTATAAAATCAACATCTCAATGAATATCACATTATTTACTTCTTGTTAATCTTGCTAGTTATTAAGTAATGCTATTATTTTTTCAATTATCAATTAAATAAATAATGGCATCGTCAAAAAAAAATTCTACTCCAATAAATGAAAAAATTCGTGCCGCAAATGTTTTGCTTATTGACATTGATGGAGAAAAAAAGGGTTTAATATCATTTTCTGAAGCTTTAGAACAGGCACAAAATTCGTCACTAGACCTTGTACAAGTTTCTCCATCTGATGCAGATCCTATTGTATGTAAACTCTTAGATTATGGTAAACATTTGTTTGACAAGAAAAAAAGTGTATCTTCTTCCAAAGTAAAAATTAAGAAAAATACAACAAAAGAAATTAAGTTTAGACCATCCACTGATGTTGGAGACTATAATATAAAATTAAAAAAAATTAAAAGCTTTATTCTTGACGGAGATAAGACTAAAATAAGCGTCCGATTTAGAGGTAGGGAGATTTTAAACAGCAACATTGGATTAGATCTACTTAGTAAAATCAAAGACGAATTGTCTGAAATTTCACAAGTTGATCAAGAGCCATCACTAGAAGGCAGGCAATTGTTGATGGTATTGTCTCCTATGAAAAAGAAATAATTTAATTAATGATTATGGGATATAAAATTAAAACACATTCAGGCGCTTCAAAAAGGTTTAAACGAAGTGGTTCATCCATAAAAAGCAAGAGTGCTAACAGGAATCATATCTTAACAAAGCAGTCTACAAAAAGAAAAAGACATAATAGAGGCTTAAATAAGTTAACAGGAACGGTACTAAAAATGGCCTCAAAATTAATTAATAGGTAAAAACATGCCAAGAGTTACAAAATCAGTTACAGCCAGAAAAAAACATAGAAAAGTTTTAGATGCCACCAAGGGTCATTATGGAGCTAGGAGCAGACTTTATAAAACTGCAAAACAATCAAACATAAAATCTTTGCAATACGCATTTAGAGATAGAAAAAACAGAAAAAGATCTTTTAGATCGCTTTGGATAGCTAGAATAAATTCAGGATCACAGGAGTTAGGAATTTCGTACTCTAAACTCATAAATTCCTTGTCTAAAAAAAATATTATTCTCAATAGAAAAATTCTTTCTGACATAGCTATTTCTGATAATTCAACTTTTAAAAAGGTTGTAGAAACTGCTATAAGCTAGTTACTGGTCTAATGCCAGACATTAAAGATTCATTTGCTCCTGATCTGATTAAAGAATTGGGAGGAGCGCATCCAATTAATCAAATAAAGGAATCCATAATGGATCTTTTAATATCATTTGGTTTTGAAATAATAAGTGGGCCAGAAATTGAAACTGAAAAGTTTAATTTTGATTTATTAAATATTAAGAAGACTCATCCAGCAAGACAAATGCATGATACTTTTTATGTAAATGGTAAATCATTTGTCCTAAGAACTCATACTTCACCAGTTCAAATAAGAGGAATGCTTGAAAGAAAGCCTCCAATAGCATTTATATCTGGAGGAAAAGTTTTTAGAAAAGATGATGATGCAACTCATCTTCCTATGTTTCATCAAGTAGAGGGAATCTATGTTGATAAGGATGTAAGTTTTGCAAATCTTAAAAGTTTAATCTTTAAAATTATTCAAGCTCTTTTTGGTAATAATGTAGAAATTAGGTTTAGGCCTTCATATTTCCCATTTACTGAACCATCTGCTGAAGTTGACATATTGTCTGATGATGGAAAATGGTTAGAAATTTTAGGTTGTGGAATCGTGAATCCAATAGTGCTTGAGAATTGTAATATTGACTCAAAAGCATATTCAGGTCTTGCGTTTGGTTTGGGCATTGAGAGAATCGCTATGCTCATGTATGGAGTAAGAGACATAAGAGATTTTTATAAATCAAATTTAGATTTCCTAAGTCAATTCAAATGAAAATTTTATACAAACATCTTTCTAATGAAATGGTCTATAAACCAAAAATTGAAGATGTCTCAGAAAAATTATTTCAACTAGGACACGAAAATGAGATTTTGAATCAAACTTTTGATATTGAATTCACACCCAATAGGGGGGATTGTCTTTCAGTTGATGGTTTGCAAAGAGATCTTAAACAATTTTATGAGATATCAGATGATAAACATATATATGAAAATGACATACCATTATTTGATTTTGAATTTGATAATTTAGCTGAAAAGGCATGTAAGAAAATTTCTTTTATGCAAATTGAAATTGATAAAGTTCCAGATGCTTATGAGGATTATTTAGATACTTATTTTATAGACTTAGAAGTTAAAAAGAATAATTTTTTTACAGATGTCTCAAATTACATTTCATACGAAACTGGTCAACCCACCCATTGTTATGATCTCTCAAAGATAAATGGATCAATTTCTCTTGAGTACACAAATAAGAATTATTTATTTAAAACGCTTCTGGATAAAGAAATAGAGATCGAAAAAGATACTCTTGCTTTTTTTGATAAGAATAAAAATGTATTAAATCTTGCAGGTATTGTTGGAGGAATGGATACAGCTTGCAATTCTGGTACTACCTCAGTCATTATCGAATGCGCATATTTTGAACCTGAGGCCATAATAGGAAAGTCACTTAAATATGGAATACATTCAGATGCTGCCTATAAATTTGAAAGAAATGTTGATTTCGATTGCCATGAAAGAATTTTAAGACGGTTCTTGAAGATTATTGAAGACCATAGCACTATTAAAAATATTAAGTTATTCACAGAAACTTATTCCCAAGTTAATAAAGTAACAGTCCCTTTTGATACAGATAAAATTAATTCAATTCTAGGGACATCTATTGATGAAGAATCTTGTATAAAATATTTAAATAATTTTGGTTTTGAAATCAAAGATAAGCTTATTTTAGTGCCCTCTTATAGAAACGACATACTTTCGCAAAATGACATTGCTGAAGAGATTGCTAGAGCTGTTGGATACGATAATATTGGTGTCAAAAACTTTACTATAAAAATAGATAAAAATCTTAAAATTAACAAAGAAGAGGAAGATCTCAAGAATTTTCTAATTTCTAATGGCTTCTATGAAGTCATAAATGATCCTTTTGTTTTAAGTGGTAACAGCAAATCTATTATTGTTGATAATCCATTGGATTCCAATAGAAAGTTTTTAAGACAAAATCTTACAGACTCCTTGATTAAAAATCTCCTTTATAATGAAAGAAGGCAAAAAGACAGCATCAAGCTATTTGAAATATCTGATATATATACATCAGGAACTGAGTGTGTGAAAAGAGTTATAGGAATTATTGCAAGTGGCAGAGTTGCGAAAAATTATCAAGATTTCTCAAAAAAATTTGATAATAAATATTTCAGAAATTTGTTATTGGGTATGGAAAATATTGTTGAATTTAAAATTTTAGATATTTCGAGAGAATTATTAGATTCAAAATCAAAAAATCCTATTTTATATGTTGAAATAGAAATTAATCCAACACTGCTTAAGGATTACTCAACAAGAAATATGGATCTCATCAATAAAAAAATAAACTTTACAGAGTATGTTCCTATTTCAGATTTTCCTTCCTCTAATAGAGACCTGTCATTTTCTCTTAAGGACTATTCAAAATGTAAGGCACTTGAGATATTGCTATTAAATTTTGAACATGAGTTACTAAAAGAAGTTTTTGTATTTGATTATTTTAAGAATGAAAAGTTAAATGAAATTAAGATTGGATTTAGGTTTATTTTTCAGTCAAACAAAAGAACAATAACTGAGAATGAGGTCAACACAGTCATGGACACAATCATTTCAAGCGCTTTAGCTCTCGATAAAAATATTAGCATTCCAGGACTTTAAAGATACCATCATTGCCAAATATTTGATAATTATGTAATCAGATTAAAATTAGATATAATCATATCCACTAAATTATTAATAATCTAAAAGTTCAGAGAATAAATATGAATAAATTAAGGCTTCTCCCAATTTTACTATCAGTTTTTATAGTCGATGCTCAGCAACTAGATGAAAACTATCTTAATAGTCTTCCAGATGATATCAAAGATGATCTTTTAGAAAGAGCAGGTGAAAATGTTGATAATTCTGAAGAAAATTACAGATCCTCACTATATTCAAGTAAATTAGAGCAAGCTGAAGAGTTGATTAAACTGAAAAAAAGACTTGAATCTGATCTAGAAGAGTTAGAAAGAAGATTAAAAACCGATGATGATCTTTTTATCACAAAAGATCTTGAAATATTTGGATATGACTTTTTTAGAACTTTTCAAACTTCATTCATGCCAATAAACGAACCTAATCCTGATTCGTCATATACGCTTGATAGTGGCGACATATTGAATATTCAACTTATTGGACAAACTGATTTTATAGAAAATTTCAACGTTAATGGAGATGGCTCACTTAATATTCCTGATATTGGAAAATTAAATGTTGCTGGATTAACTTTAAATCAAGCTTCTGAGCTAATTAAATTAAAAGTAGATGAAGTATTTATTGGAACAAAAGCTTTTATCACCTTGGATCAAATAAGAGATGTAAATATTCTAGTATCTGGAAATGCAAATAACCCAGGGATTTATACCTTAACTGGAAATTCAAACATTCTTCATGCTTTAACTATGGCTGGAGGCATAAATGAGTATGGTTCATTCAGAGAAATAAACCTATTAAGAAAAGGTGAAGTTGTAGAAACCTTAGATGTTTATGATTTATTAATTGAAGGTAATTATAATTTAGTAAAACGTCTTAGATCTGGAGATGTTGTCTTTGTCGAAGCTAAAAAAAATGTAATATCAATTGATGGAGCAGTAAAAAGACCAGCAATGTATGAAGTTGCAGATGATGAATTTCTTAATAAGGTAATTGACTTTGCAAATGGCTTGAAGCAAATAGCTGATCTTGAGAATATATCACTGGAAAGAATGCTTGATGGAACACTAAAATCTTTACCAATTAGAAATATTTCCCAGTTTGATTCTATCAAACCTATAGATGGAGATTTAATTTACATAAGGGAATATGCATATAGAACTGCAACAATTACTGGAGCAGTAGTTAAGCCTGGAAAATATACCATGGCTGCTGGGGAAACAATTGATGACCTTTTGAATAAGGCCGGTGGATATACAGATACAGCTTATCCTTTTGGTGCTGTATATGAAAATGCAGATGCAAGAAGTATTAACAAAAAAGCTCAGGAACTTTTATATGATGAGTTTCTTGATAATATCATAGCCCTCAGCCAATTAAATATTGGACAGAATTTTGATCTTTCTCCAATAATACAACTAACAGAAGAAATCAAAAATGTTAAACCAAGTGGAAGAGTCGTAGTTGATATTTTGAGTGAAGATGTTGACGACTTTATAAGCATAAGATCTGGTGACACTCTAATAATTCCTGAGATAACAAATAGTGTATATGTTTATGGTGAAGTTTCTTCAGAAGGAGCAGTTCAATTTTTGCAAAATCAGGGAGTAGATTATTTTGTTCAAAAATCAGGAGGTTACAAAAGATTTGCTGATAATGAATCTATTTACATACTTCATCCAAATGGTGAAACTCAAAGATATGCAAGAAAGAGAAATTTATTTGCAAGTGAACCACGTGAACTTAAAATGTATCCCGGTTCAGTCATATTTGTTCCCAGAATGATTGATGACTCATCCTCTCAAAGGCTCGCAACTCAAGCTTACGTTTCAATATTAGGAAATTTAGGGGTAGCGTTAGCATCTTTATCTGCTATAAATAATAATTAGATAGAGATAATGGATGTTAAAAATATTCGATAAGATTTGCAAAAAATTCTTATTATATATGGTGTTATTGCATATATTTCCCAACGCAATTTCAGCAGATAACTTTGATTTAAATATCTATAACAATCATGGAGTTGTTGGCTTGATCAATACTCCTACAGCCAGATCATATGATGAAGGAACGCATGGCATAACCTTATACGACGGAACACCTGATCAAAAAATAACACTTTCTTCAAATCCATATGACTGGTTAGAAGCTTCTTTTTTTTACAGCAACATTCAAGGAAAGCCATATCCTGGATATGAATTTCAAGATTATAAAGACAAGGGCTTCAATGTAAAAGTTAGATTAAAAAAAGAAGGAGTCTTTCCTGCAATTGCAATTGGATTAAATGATTTTGCTGGAACAGGGTTTCACAGCTCAGAATATATTGTTGCAAGTTATGGAATAAATAAGTTAGATATGCATTTTGGACTTGGTTGGGGCCAACTAAATGGATCAAATAATAAATTTAAAAATCCTATGGGTTATATTAAAGAAGACTTTAAAGTTAGACCAACTTCATATGTTGATAAAGGTGGCCAATTTGATCCCTCAAAATATTTTTCTGGTGAAAATGCATCCCCTTTCTTTGGCATATCTTATCAACTAAATAATAATTTGGTTCTAAAGGTTGAAACCGATACTACCAATACTGATAGTGGACAAATAAAGTATGAGGAAAAAAATAGCGAATTTTCATTAGGCTTAGATTATTCAATTAATAGCAATTTTGTTTTAGGAGCATCTTTTGAGAGAGGAAACTATTTATCATTGAGATTCATCTACAAAAATAACCCAAAAAAATCAATGCGTAAATATGAATATAAAGTTCCAATGGTTAATGAAAATGATGATCAATATACAAAACTTATAAAGAACTTAGAGGAAAACGGCATCGGTGTTGAAAAAATTACAGAAACATCTAAATCAATTGGCCTAGAGTTAACTCAATTTATTCATCCTGACTTGAGGGTTGTTGAACAAATTATTGATGAGGCTTCTAGGAATGCAGGCATTAATAAAAATATTAAAAAAGATATAAAAGTTGCTGATTTGAAAGGCATAGCCGAAATTGACGAAACTTTTAGAAGAAATGCGAACACTATATATGAAAGGCAAACTTCAAATCGTATTAATTCTTCAACTGGTTTGAGATTCAAACCTTTCATAGCATCTAGGGAAGAGTTTTTCAAAGGAGCGCTTCTAGCAGAAAACGATACAGAGTTTGTTATAGGTAAAAATCTCTTTTTTAATACTAACTTAAAATATAGCTTAGCAAATAATTTCGAGGACCTTAGATTCCCACCTGTCGATGTTTTTCCCGCGCAAGTTAGGTCGGATGTTAAACAGTATCTTAAGAATATGGATGAAGGTATTTTAATTGGTAGAGCACAGTTGGACTATCATATTACACCTAAAAACAATCATCATTTTATGCTTACAGGTGGTATTCTCGAGGATATGTTTTCAGGTTTTGGAGTTGAGTATCTATACTTTGTCCCTGATACTAATTATTCATTTGGACTAGAATTATTTAAAGTTAAGAAAAGAGATTACAACTGGAGATTTGGACATTTAGACTATGAGAATACAACCTTAACCGGGAATTTTTATGTCAGAAATTACGGATTTATACCATTTGATCTAAAAATTTCAGCAGGTGAATATCTTGCAGGCGATGTGGGATCAACAATTGAATTGTCAAGAACATTTGAAAGTGGAATAAGTTTTGGAGCTTTCGCAACTTTTACGGATGTATCTGCTGAACAATTTGGAGAAGGTAGTTTTGATAAAGGTATTTTTTTTAATGTGCCAATATTTGGAAATGCAATTGCATATACTTGGAGACCATTGACTAAAGATCCTGGCGCAAGGCTTATAAGAAGAAATACTCTTCATGATCTTTTGGTTAGATTTAAGCCCATTAATTAAATTAATGTATTTTCTATAAGAAATATGTAGAAAAAAAAAACATTAGTTCCTGGTTTTTTTTTGTAAAAATGCATATAATTGCCAATCATTGTTGTATAAGACATATGTATTGGGGTAAGCTACAACATAAATAGCAATTAATTAGAGGAAAAAAGCTATGAAAAATTTTTATTTATTAAGTATGACATTACTTTCATTCACTTTGGTGGCGAACCTAAGTCCGGATAGAATTGCTGAAATTGATGCCAAAGTTGGATCAATGAGCATGCAAGAACTTCAAGACACACGCGCAAGTCTATTAGCGGAACAAGACCAAATTCAAAAAACACTTGATACAACTCAAAGTCCTTCTGTTAATAAAGCAGCTTCTAACAGATTAATGGATAATGTAGCTCAATTATCAGCAGTTAATAAAGCTATTGGTGCATTATTAACAGTTTTAGCATTAGATTCCCTTTCTGACGATGGTTATGATCGTAGTATTCCACCAGTTATTACAGTTAGTGGATCTAATCCTGTAACAGTAGAACTAGGATCAGCCTACACGGACGCCGGAGCATCTGCTGTGTCATCTCGTGGAGTCAGTGTTAATGTTTCATCATCAAGTAATGTAGATACGTCTTCTGTCGGATCATACACAGTTTCATATTCTGCAACTGATGTAAATGGTAATACTACTACAGCATCGAGAACCGTTGATGTTGTTGATACAACTGCGCCATCAATCACTGTTACTGGAGATAATCCTGCTACTGTTGAGCTAGGAGCTGCCAGCTACACTGATGCCGGTGCAACAGCAACAGATGCTTCAGGAACAGTTACTGTAGCAACAACTGGTGATGACTTAGTTGATACAGATACTCTTGGAGCTTATACAGTGACATATACATCTACCGATGCGTCAGGAAATGCTTCGACTGAAACAAGGACAGTTAATGTTGTTGATACAACAGTTCCGGTATTTACTTCTGCTTCAACCTATGTTGTTGATGAGGGTGCTACCGCTGTAGGAACAGTAACCGCAACAGATCTTCAAACAATTATATTCACTATAGCTGGGAGCGATGATTTAACCATTACTTCTGACGGTGTTCTAACATTTGTAACACCTGCTGACTATGAAGCTCAATCTGATAATCCAGTTACACTTCCTTATGATGGAAGTACATATGATATTACAGCTACTGTAACAGCTACCGATGCTAGCGATAATGCTGCAACTCAGGTTATTACTGTAAGTATCAGAGATGTTGGAGGTCTAGATGATCTCTCTGAGACTGGAACTGCTACTAATACTAGTACTGAAGCTGAAGAAACAACTGCTACAGGAACTGGGACAGGTACAGGTACAGGTACAGGTACAGGTACAGGTACTGGAACAGGTACTGGAACAGGTACAGGTACTGGAACAGGTACTGGAACAGGTACTGGAACAGGTACTGGAACAGGTACTGGAACAGGTACTGGAACAGGTACATCGACCTAAACAGAAACTAACTAGTGAGCCTTGGTAAAAAAGATATTATAAAAGATATCTCTGCTAAGGCTCATATTTCATCTAAATCTAGTCATAAATTTCTAACAAAGTTAATAGACTTGATCGTATCAGAGTCTTTCTTGAGTTCGGTTAAAATATCAAAATTTGGAACTTTCTATATGCATATTTCACCAAAGAGAATTGGAAGAAATCCTAAAACTAAAGAGGAATATATAATAGAAAAAAGATCAAAACTTGCACTAAAGGTTTCACAAAATATTAAAGATCTTTTAAATTAACTGGTCGGGATGGCCGGATTTGAACCGACGACCACTACACCCCCAGTGTAGTGCGCTACCAGGCTG
>MDTC01069611.1_pt1 | contig 17505 bp, 8 predicted proteins | sample 811181 | NCBI WGS metagenome assembly MDTC01 (sample SAMN05326644, study PRJNA326480) | marine metagenome | isolation source: seawater | place: Pacific Ocean: North | collected 2011 | reverse complement strand
CGATGACCGAAGAGGCAACGACCGAGGCTACCAAAGTCGAGACCGTCAAGGTGGGCGCTTCGAGAGAAACGACCGTGGACGGGGTGGAAACAATCGTCGAGGCAGTGGTGAAACATTCAATGACAATGATTGGGACTGTCCAAAGTGCAACAACTCAAACTTCGCATTCCGAACCGAATGCAATCGCTGTGGAGAACCCCGATCAGGTGGCGGTGGACGTGGCCCTCGCAGAGACGGCGGAGGAAGACCTCCTCGACGCGATGACCGTTCACGAACACCTCGACCAGAGAGCGGCGACAGACCGCCTCGCCGTGATGATGGTGGAAGACCACCTCGCCGTGATGGTCGCGATAGAAGAAACGAAGGCGGCAATGGGAATAGAGGTTCATACAGTCAAGAGAGACCGGAACGCAGACCAAGGGAGCCTCGAACTTTTAGAAAATCTCGTGGTAATGGTCCAGGCCATGCACACAACCGACCACCAAAACCTATTGGCAGGCGTCGAGAAGACGATTCTTGAGGGACAACAATGGGTGCCGAACATCACTACTTGAACGCCGTTGAAGCATACGATGAAGGTGATGCTGAGAAGGCATATGAAGAGGCTTACAAAGCAGTCCAAATCGATCCTGAACACGTCGATGCTTGGCAATTATGTGCAGAAACCTCGCTTCCACAGAAAGGTGAAAAACCAACAATGATGCAAGCAGCTAAATCTTTGGCTGCCGTTCGAAAAGTCATCACGATTGACCCAAATCGAACCGCCATGTGGATGCTTGGTGGACGACTTTTGACCGACGAATTAGGATTACTCAGTGAAGGTTTGCAATGGTGGCAAGACCTGCGAAACCACCTGCCAGACGAAGTTACGCCATTGGTTGAACAAGCATCCTTGCTTGCCGACATGGGGCACTATCTGGAAGCAAAATACCGACTGGACGCCATTATTGAAGACAATTTAGATGGTGGTCCAAGTCAAATCGCAAAAATTCATCAGTTACGCAATCAAGTTATTGCTGCGGCAAACCTTCAGCCTTCTGAGCACTTCAAGCCTTGGGAGAAACACCACAATGGTTGGGGTGCTATCGAACTCAAGATGGGTAAAGGGCCCGTATCGGAGAGTTTCCTTTTCCTCATTACCACCGTACCCGTACTCATGTTTGTGGTTTATTTCTCAAATCAATTTTCGGGGGAAGGATGGGGCGCTTTCTGCCTGACCAGTATTGTGATTTTCGGAACCGTATTGGTTGGAATGCGATTTGCAAAGAAAATGTTCCATAACATCAATCGACCAGCATTCAATTTACTTCGAGCTATGAATTTCGAGGCAAATACGGGTTATTGTGTGATTCACATCGATATTCGAACCTCACCGCTCTATATGTTCATCATGCAAAGGAAGCCAGAAGCATGGCAAGAAAGAATGCTCAAGATCATTGAATCGAATACATCTCTTCCAAAGAATTGGAAACCAAGTTTCCCTGACTTTGATGCCCACTTAGACGAAATTGGATTCATTGAAGAAGAAAATGAAGAGGGCTTTGAGCCGTTTGAAGAAGAGTGATCCTCTCAATCTTCGGACTCGTAATACGTGCTTAATGATGATGATGAAAGCCCTATGGTTACAACGAATGCCAAAGCAACCGATGCTTGAACCATCCAAATATTCTCCGCAGTGAACTCCCCTAAGAGGAGTGAGAGTGCCATTGCAAATGCCTCAAGTCCTGCAGTAATCGTTTGAACCCGTCCCATGTCCAATGATGGACTCTTCAGCCATAACCAGCTTCCAACGACATTTGTTCCAAGCAGAGCAGCACCTATTGTTCGTAACCAAGCAGTGTTGACTGCTTCGGCTTTGAGTAGATCACAAAATAAGTCGGGGGCTGCAAGAAGGAATACACCATATCCAAGAGAAGCCCAAAGATTCACCTGCATTGTTGGGCGTGCGAGGGTATCAAGATTCATGATTGAATTACGGGAGTTCATCACATAATTCTTTCCAAAATATTTGACTTCTCTCTTACAATCGATCTTGCTTTCGCTCAATTAACTCATTCATTCCACGATACTGGGGGGTTAATGGAATCTAATTTTGTATTGTTCAAGCATTGAGTGTTGAGAATCTACATGAATACCCATCATCGTTATTCATCGGGAATTTTTTGTTCTAGGTTGGCCAAGAAATGGGATTCAAGATGTTGTACTCGCTTCTCATCTAGGCCCAACGTTTTGGCTTGAAGGTTCAGCATTTTTCGTTCATCAGTGGTAACTATTCCATCATCCATGGCTATAGAAAAGGCTTCGAGATAAGCCTCTTCGATTCCAGTATGTGCTTCTGGCATAACGGAAATCGATATCCTGGAGAAAGCAGCGAAAATCGGCTTTCGGAGTATGATAAAGGGAATACCGATCAAGACTCCACCAAGCCATCCAACGCCAGCAGCATTCTCCATCAATTCGGTCGCTAATAGAAACAATACTCCACCTAAACCTGCAAACAGTGCGGTCGTGAATGTCTTTCGCAACCGCTCATCAATCCCAAGTACCTCGTGCTTCATGACTGCATATGAAAACACGAATCCTTCAAACAGAGCTGCAAGGACTAAGCTCACTGAGATAAGTGGAGTAACGACACCGATTAGTATCCCCCATGTCGGAATGTTGTCATAATTGAAAGCAGTATCATTGAACCAAGATAATTCCGGGCCTGATTCCATTGGTAGTAATGATAAGAAAATGACTAACGCGAAGAGTGATAAAAATTGAAATACAGTTTTCCCGATGAAACCTAAACGAATCGCCCAGATTTCATTTTTCTGTGATGTCGAACCGTTTTTGGAAATTTCTTTGGTTGTGAACGTGATTGCCAGAGTTGTAATGATTGCAGCAATCAATGGAATAAAGAAGATAATTGTCGCATATGGTCCAATTAGGGTTGTTGTCCACATTAAGGGAAATTGAGCGGATAAGCTTTCGTCACAATGGGGAGTGTATGTGAGAGATTCTCCTGAAGATGTACCTCCAACGCCATCTCCAACTCCTTCGCAATATATCCAAAGACTTTCACCCAGAGCCTCATGAAATCCTCCGTACGACATGGAACCAATGAAAAGTATCGAGAAGGAGATTAATGGAATGAAGAGTTGAGCACGATAGTTGTAAGATTTGACGACCCACTTAGAGAAACGACTTTCGATATAGAAAAAGGGAGCACTTAGATACAGGAAAAACAGCATAATTCCTGTAGTGTAAAATATTATTCTTATGACATAAAGTGACTGTATTTGTTCAAGTGTATATGGATAGGCGTAAAAAATCGAAACTGCAATACAACGGATTGATTCGGTAAAAAGCATCATGCCAATAAATCGATTTTTGGGATTCTTAGAGTCAGCACGGTAAATCAAGAATGTTAGGAAGAGAAGGGCAAATCCACTGAGTATTGTGAAAAAGGACATCAGGGTCCAAAAACCAAATGGCTGACCTGCCATAATATCGATATTGGTGAATATTCGCCAATAATACGAGAACAATGGCCCTACTTCACTCACGAATTTCCGTCAATAGGCACGCTTTATCATTTCATCGCCAGCATGTGATGAATTCGGCTGAATATCTAAGTTTACTACAGACTATCATAGATACGCTCGCTAAATGAACAACGATTCAATCTTGCTTTCGCTCAATTATCTGTCTTCACAACCAAAGTTGGGAAGTTCACTGTTGGCTCTGAGCATACTGTAACGCATACTGCTGGGCGTAGGCCGCTGCAGTTTGCGGATCGTATCCTTGTGCTGTGAATTGCTGGTAATATTGCTGGTAAACCGCATCGTCCATCGCTGGAGCTGCGGCGGCTGGAGCTGCGGCGGCTGGAGCTGCGGCAGCGGCTTGAGAGGCATATTGCTGAGCGTATGCTCGTGCAGTCTCTTCTGGGTAGCCTTGAGCAATCAATTGCTGGACATATTGTTCAGTTTGGTCAATGACTCCACCGAATCCGGATGCGCCTACAGAGAAGTCTTGTGTATCGTCTTCTGAACCTCGGCGGATGAACACGAGAGTCAGTATGAGAATAACGACAAGACCGACTACAGCAAGCGCTGGAACAAGCATTCCATCAAGGGAACCTTGTGTCCCGTCATCTCCAATATCGGATTGAGGGGCTTGCCATTCTCCGTCGACAAAGGTCCAGGCTCCGGACCATTGGCATTCACCATCTGCATCAAGAACAAATTCTCCACCAGCAGCTTCTGCTTCAAGATCTGCTTCAAGGCCTTGACATGCAGGCAATGAGATCAAGATTTCTTTGTAAGTAATGAAACGCTCATTCGGTGCTTCACCTTCATACCACTTGATGTAGAGGATCTGTGTAACTGACTTGTTGGTATACATGCCTTCAAGGGTCAAGCTGAGAGCAAAGGTGTCGAGGTCTCCAAGAGCGTTGGACTTGGTCCATTCACCATCTTGTTCCATATTGAACTTGTCAATTGCACTTGCATTGAAACTGTCAGGCATCAAAGAGACTTCCACAAAGACGTCCTTTTGGCCTTGTTCTGCACCTGAGAGAACACTTCCACTGATGGTGATAGTATCGGTGTCTATCTTACAGTCTGAAGCAGTAGGACACTGACCTCCTAAGGTGTAGTCAATCGAAATATCTGGCTCTTGATCGCCAAATCCATCCGGAACGACATCGAAATACATTCGATGCTTTTCCGAGAATTTGTCAGCTCCATCAAACACGACCAGTTCGACACGAATTTGTGTGGTTGAAGAACCACTGTCATCAACGGTCTGGTTACGGAATGTGTAAGCAAACAAGCCATCACTGGCAGCAGTTTGGGTAAACGAATGACCTTCGATATCGAAGTCATCATCGCCGTATGGCGCATCGAACAGAACCTTCCATTCATAGCGCTCAATACCATTTCCTTCAAGGGCATCTTCATCAGAAGAATTACCAGCATCGAGGAAAATTGTCACTTCACCATCTGCATCGAGAATAATTCGGTGGACGTCCCATTCTTTCGATTGGATAGTGTTGGTTCCAATGAATTCAACTTGGTCAGCATACTCATCACGCATGTCAATTTCAGCATCGGCCGTTGGGCGGAATGCGTCAGCATAGACATCGTTGGTCTCAACGGTGACTGTAATGACTCGAGAGTGGCCTGCAGCATCGTGAAGCAAGAGCGTCACGTGCCATTGTTCACCTTGAGCACAGCCAGTAGCTGATGAAAGATCAACCTTACAGAAAGTCATCACCGGATTGGTTGTATCAGTATGGTCAGTTCCGCTGGCCATGGTTGCTCCAGTCCAGGAAGTTGGTCCATCGATAATCCAGTCGGTCTCAAGCGTCTCAGTTGTATCGGTCACGAAGGAGAAGGTCAATTCAGCGTCGCTCTTGATGTAATGGTCGACGTAACCGCCTGTGCTCGGGTCGTTATCTGGGATAACGCCGTTGATTTGCAAATCCAAGCCGTTGCCGAGAATACCGAATCCAGATGGATAAGGTGTCACTTGGTAACTGAGCATGTTTCCAAGCAGAGGCAATGTGGTGCTGTCAGCACGTTCTGAGTGGGTCGAAACGTCAATCGTCGAAATAATCATTCCACCAGATTGGTAACTGCAAACACCAAGAATCGTGTCTTTCTGTTCTGCAGCCGTTCCGTCTTGACGAATGATTCGCTGGAAAGTTCCATCTTTCTTTGATTCACTGTATCCACCACAACGTTCTGGAACATTGTTGGCACTTTGTGAATTGGTATCCAAAATCGCAGTCGCCACAGTCGAAGATGCGTCAAAGCCTTGGAAAGCAGCCAAATCTACATTGTCCATCAATGGATGATATGGGTCTGCAAAATTGGTCTCAGCATAGGTAATCGGTGCGTCATCCAAGTTTCTGCTTGCAATGTTCAATCCAAATGGTAGACGTCCAGAGAGGCCTTGACCAAGTCCGTAGATTTGGCTACCTTGAGGACCAAGGTGGGCTTGCACTGTTCCACCGGCGAACATGAATCCTTCCAGAGTATTCTTATTGGCGGTTGAACCTAATTTTTGGTAATATCCACGGCCACCGTTTTCGATATCCTTAGCAGCAATATCGGTTTGCCAAGGTAAGACAATCTTGTCGTAATGGGTAAACCAACCGCTGAGGAAGTAAGTATCCCAGTCGTTGATATCAAACTGTGTGTATGACATTCCCAAGAGATCGAGGTCTTGCTTAATTGCAGTGGTTCGAGGAGATGTGTCTGAAAGAATCGCTACATCAACATGGTCTGCAAAGGTTGCATGGAAGTATCGAACGTTTCCAGACGGGTTTCCGTTTGCAAGTTCTGAATCAAAACTAATATTGTATTCATGGCCATCCATCCAGCCGTTCCATGGCGTGAAGGTGATGTCAATGAGTTGGTGCGATTCCAAAGATTGAGCAGGGCCTGCAGTAGTTGAGTGAGCAACTGAACCAGTCGTCATATCGTAGATGTTCATGTTAAACACATAATCACCAGCAAGAACTCCATTGGTAGCCTTAACAGTCCAATCATGAGTGAGTGCGCTGTCAATAGGCATGACACACTCCAATGTTTGGTCGTTCAAACAATTGAGAGTGTTTGGCTTACCAAGAGTAATATCAACTGATTCGACGTTGAAGATAACGGTCTCTCTGTTGTTGGAAACCGATAGTTCATTGTCGTTAAACCACGGCTTTCCAACCGTAGTGTTGTCGAAGATTGTTTCAACTTCAATTTTGTAAACTCCCGCAAAGAACTCGTGACTTGCGACAAAGTCGGATGATGATTGTTCAGCATCGACATTGGTTCGAGAAATGGTGTATGCATTGTCTTCAACGAAGGTAAATTCTTGCAGCGTGATGTTGTTGAACGCAACACCCTTGAAACCGTCATTAACACCGTTTCTTCCGTCGTCATCGGATTGGAATTCAAAGTTAATGTCAACAGTTGATCCTGAAAGCGATGTGCATTCAAAGTCCCAGTTTGCAGAGTTCGCATCAGAGGTGTTAAGCACATACAAATGAGTCAAGTCAATGCTTGTTGTTGCAACAAGATCGTTAGTATTGAAGAAGACATTGTAGTTTCCAGCAGAACCATCGGTGGATGCATCATCGCCAATATAGGAGATTTCAGCAAAGTCGATTGGTTCAGAAGCATTGACGATGTTGTCGCCGTTTTCATCTTCTTGGCAAGTACCGTCTTCGTTGTAATCGTTCCATTGTCCCATAACAACGCTGCTGTAAGTTGCACCGTCACGAAGAATATCAAGGGTCATTGCAGCGTAATCATTGACGTCAACAATGCTGGTTCCGTCAGAGTCAATTCCGTAGAAAGTATCAGCATAGTATTCGAAGTTGAGTGAAACGAAGTCACCGCTCATCGAAGTCAAATCCACATCTGGTATGGTAAGTGTCTCGTTTGCCCAAGCATCGCCGTAGCCGTTTGAACCGGTGTCACACGGATGGCCGAACCAATACGCATAGTTGTTGAAAATCTTGTCTTGGCACGAAGCTTCGTTGTAGAGAGCCCCTTGTGGGTTTTGGCTTTCCTCGTATCGGTAACCGTCCGTACCTCCTTCAAACGTTTCTTCACACAATGCACTTGGAGTTCCGCAATATATGTCGGATGGCGTTGCTGAGAAAACAGAGGCTTTGATATCAAAGTCGACCGCAGTATTGCCCCAGTTATTGGTTGCAACTTCAATGTCAAAGACACCTTCAGCATACAATCCTCCAGGATTGAAATACTCAAGACTCTCAACCATTGGGTCGTAAAGATTCAGTGGAGTGATGTAACCAACAATCTCGTCATTTTGAGATTGCTCGTCCCACGAATTACCGCTCAGTGTAGCAGAAATTCTGTATGTCGTGTCGTTCAACAGGTCTGCTGTAATTGAAGAAGTATATTCTTCACCAGGACCAAGGTTGTTGAGCGGGACATTTGCTTGTTGAACTTGCGGGTTTGGCTCGAAAGCCGTGGTTTGCTTCCAAATAGTCAAATTGTCAACTGCATATCCGTCTCGGCCTGACCATAGACTTTCGTTATCATCGGAAATGGAACCTTCGAATCCAGTTCGTAGACGGAATCGGATATCGATTGTTTCTCCAGCCCATGGACTGAGGTCAAACGCGCCTATGCCCTCTTCAGTGAAGTTATTCCAACCGTAGTTGGTTCCGAATGAGTAAACACCGTAGTAGTAGATTCCTTCAGGTGAACCGCCAATGGCTTGCTTATACATACGGTCCATGTCAAATCCGCCCCACATCGATTCACCAGATGCGCATGCACCTGCGATTTGAGCGCTTTGAGGACACGAGATAGTTGACCATCCATTCTCAACACTGCCGATTTCAATCATTGCAATGTCGTCCCAAACGTCTCCAGCGAGGTAGTTACCGGATGTGTCGAGGCTTCCCAATACACCATGTCCGAGGTGTTGGAATAATTCGAGGCTCATGAAAGCTCGATCGGAACCTGTCAAGTCAACATCTTCCAAAACCATAGCATCGTCCCAGTTACGTCCGTATCCAGACCATGTATCTCCAGAAGAGTTGGTTTTGTATTCTCCAGCCCACATGAAATCGGTCGGATTGATATAATTCGCTGAAACATTTGGACCATTGTTTCCATCAGTTGCACCGACGGAGTGATTGGTTTCTTCGTGCCAATATGTGGATTGGTCAACGTATTCTTCAAACGCCCAAGTACATCCGCTGCATGCGGCCTTGTTCTCTGGAGCATCCCAATCCATCTCGTAGACAGTTGTATTGGAAGAGTTTAATTGATCGACGACTTTCAATTCAACATCGAGTGTTGCCTGTTGGCCATTGAGAATATCCATACCAGTATTTGTGACAGTGACATTGATATCACGAGTTCCTTCACCGACAATTCCGTAGAATTTGTCGACTGGAGATATTTCTATCGAAGAGACAGACAAATCTTTACTGTCCATTTCGATGACCGAAACCGTGTCGTATTGACCTTCCCAACCGAAGTTGTCTCTCCATGAAGTGAAACGCCAATTTGCATGACCGACAACCAAATCATCAGCAGAGTTACTTGCACCTGCAAGTTGTCCAACTGCGACAACATTCGGTCGTCGACCTGCTGCATAGGAAAGTGGACCCAAATGGCCACCGTTTCCGTCTGAGAGGGTTACCTGAACGGTTGTTGGGAAATTAAGGTAGAAAGAAGAAGTTGAACCACCTGCTGAGTCTGTTGTGTTTTGTTGGTAAGCAATGGTCGGATTTATGAAATCCGGTTCTTGGTCACCGTTCAAATCGGTAACTGCGACTTGCCAAGAGATGTATGGCCCAAAGTAAGCAAGTGTAGGTGAACTCCAAGTTCCAACTGCAGAAGACGTAACGTAAGTGACGTTTTCGAGGTTTGCATCATTCAGCACCATAACATCGATTACGCCATCTTCGTCCATGTCTCCGATATCGAAATTCTGTGAAGTGACAGTGTTCATGTTAATGACATGAGAGTTTGGTGGAGGGCTGGTTGCGCTGAACGTGTATGTTGCAGGGTAAGTGTTCGTCAAACAACTGAATTCGATAATCGTCATGTTGTCATCGTTACCTGGGTTGGTAACTTGGCCCGTGCTGTAATCTACACCTTCGTTGCGTTGTAGCCATATGTCATCATCAGTACAGGTTCCTGAAAGCCCACCGGTTTCAGTCTCTCCCCAATCTCCGACTTCCATATTGGTGTAGGAGTTTTGTTGAGAAGAACCGAGAGAGGTAATGATTCCTTGAGTTCCGCTGTTAATCGGTCCTCGGTAAGTAACAACACGCTGTGTTGTGATGTCAGCCATCAAATCAAGAATGTAAACATCGTCGTTTCCGTCTTGGTTCGCGTCGCCCACTGCAAGGTCCCAAGCCCAGAAGTGAGTGAATCGAGCACCAATGCTCCACGTTTGTTCATTACATCCACCGTTTTCAATGATGGTGACGTTACCAGGTTCACCTGCTGGTGCTCCGTTATCGTCAGTCTTGAATGGATTGTTTCTTTGGAAAATCACGATGTCAATAGCAGAGTCGCCGGTGAATTCTCCGACTTCAATAAATTGAACATTTGAAAATTCATCCCATTCGGCGTTTCGGCTTGTGTTCTTCGAAACCCAAACATCTTGTCGCTCGCTGAAGTCGCCGTTACCATCGTTCCAAAGAATCGAAATGGTGTGGGTGCCGTCAGTAGCCATAGCTAAATCATTGTGACCATCACAATTGAAATCGCCGATAGCAACATCATGCGGGTCACGGTTCGTGGTATACGAACGAGCCATAGAAGCACTTGCTGTGGCAGCAATTGCAGCGGTGGTCGAAAGTAACATCAGCATGACAAGGAACATGCTTAGGGCGCGGCTCTTGAGGTGGTGGTTCTTGGGAATCATCAACATCACTAATCTTCCCCAATCTCTGTTGCACTTTAATTGCTTTGCTTTCAGGTTCTCTAACCGTTGCTGCAAAAAGCCATGCAGTGGCCCGATTACAAGTCAATTTTTAAGAATGGAAGCATTTCGCTTCTTGCTGCACAAAAAAGGAAATTTTTTGCTTAGAATTTTCCGGCTAACCATCGTGGAGAAGGACCCCATCCAGTAGCATCTCCACCGTGTACTTTGACGAGTTTACCAGCAGAGAAAAGAGATTCAAGCCAGACCAAAAGTTTGGTTCCTTCTCTACCACCTAATCGCTTACTTGCAATTTCTTCAATATCTTCTGTCTTGAGAGCAGTAATGCCGTATTCACGAACGACCAAATGCAATAATTCCCTCAACCATGCTTCCGCCATTGGGTCAACACTCATTGCACCTTGAACTGGCTGCGGAGGGTCCATTTCCTCTAATGTTGCCATCAGTTCAATCGGGTCTGGGCGAATCGGATCTTCTAAGCCGAGTAATTCAAGCTCTTCAGCAAGGTTCAGTTGACCGATAGGGCGTCGAACAACTGGGATTCGTGAAGGGTCAGGTGTTGGACCCATGTCAAGTGGTTTTTGACTCAGAGGCACATCGCTGTTTTCGTCGAATTCCTCGTCTTCATCCGGTATGTGGATTCCAGAAGTATTTGTTGCCCTTACTTCGACGGCGATGGGCATTGTCCAACCTACACCTTCTAATCCAAGTTCGGCGATGTGTTGTTTGACCCAAGAAGCTTCACCTTCCAGAAGAACTTGAACATCATGTTCGTCCGAACGAAATCGGTAACGAACTTGCCCACGTAGTTCAGCCATCAGTCTCAGTCCATTGTGCAGTGTGTAATCAACTTAGTGATAGGGAAATTCTCTGTTATTCTGATTTTGCAAGTTGTCGCAAAACAGTATGAAGAATACCTCCGTTGCGATAATAATCAACTTCAACCGGAGTATCGAGGCGGACTTGAGTTTTGAACGAAGAAGTTGTGCCGTTCGAATGTGTTGCAGTTACATCTAACATCTCGAGAGGTTGAACTTCATCAGTCACTGGAATCGAAAACGATTCAGTACCATCAAGGCCAAGAGATTCGTGTGACTCACCTTCGACAAAAGTAAGAGGTAAAACACCCATCCCTACAAGATTTGAACGATGAATACGTTCAAATGAAGTCGCAATAACTGCCTCCACACCGAGAAGATAGGTGCCTTTCGCAGCCCAATCTCGTGATGAACCGGTCCCATACTGGCTTCCGGCAAGAACGACTTTAGCACCCTCGTAGGATTGAGCAGCATCGTAAACAGAAACAACTTCACCGGTCTTGAAATCTAAAGCGAATCCTCCCTCAGTGCCTGGTGCCATTTGATTACGAATACGGACATTGGCAAAAGTACCTCGCATCATAATTTCATGATTACCTCTTCTGCTCCCGAATGAATTGAAATCGTTCCGGTCAATGTTGCGCTCAGTAAGCCATTTACCGGCGGGCCCATCTGCAGGGAAAGCTCCCGCTGGAGAGATGTGATCGGTTGTAATTGAATCACCTAACTTCAACAACACACGAGCGTTATCAATACTTGAGATTGGTTGAGGTTCTGGCGATAGACCCGAGAAGAATGTCGGTAATCGAATGTAAGTAGAATCACTGTGCCACGGGTAAAGGGGGCTTGGCTCAGAGGGGATGCTGTCCCAGCGAGGTTCATTCATTGCATCTGCATAGCGTTGCCTGAACATATCCGGAGTAATCACAGTCAGAGCCTCAGCCAATTGCTCATCACTCGGCCAAATATCACTCAGCATGACGGGAGTACCATCGTGAGAAACACCAAGTGGTTCAGTGGTTAAATCCACTTCCAATGAACCGGCTAAGGCATAGGCGACAACGAGTGGCGGACTGGCAAGATAAGACGCTTTCACCTTACCGTGAACTCGCCCTTCAAAATTACGATTACCAGAAATTACCGAACCTACGATGAGTCCTTCCTCATCAATTGCAGCCTCGATTTCTTCAGGGATAGGGCCGGAGTTCCCGATACACGTCGTGCATCCATAACCAACAACATTGAAGCCGAGTGCATTCAAATCTTCTTGCAGACCAGATGCTTCGTAATATTCGGTTACAACTCGACTGCCCGGGGCAAGCGAGGTTTTGACCCAAGGTTTGACTTCCAATCCATGGGCTCGCGCATTACGTGCAAGAAGTCCTGCTGCAAGCATGACATCTGGATTCGAAGTATTTGTACACGATGTAATCGCAGCGATGACAACATCGCCGTGGTTGAGGTCAAATTTATGCCCATTTCTCTCAGCTAGTGCGCTGTTGGAAAGTTGTTCAGTCGAGAGACCGTGCCCATGATGTCCAAGTTCGTGAGTAAGTGATTGCTCAAAATGGTGTTTCATATTCGACAAATCGACCCGGTCTTGAGGACGTTTTGGACCTGCAAGAGCGGGTTGAACAGTTGAGAGGTCAAGTTCTAAGATGTCGGTGTAAGATTTCTCTGCATCCTCTGAGGAATACCAAAGGCCTTGAGCACGAGAATAGGCTTCAACTCCGGCAATAGCATCATCATCTCGACCGGTTAATCGCATATACTCAAGCGTGCGCTCATCTACGGGGAAGAATCCACATGTAGCACCGTATTCAGGAGCCATATTGGCAATAGTTGCTCGGTCTGCCAATGAAAGGGCAACCATTCCTGGCCCGAAGAACTCGACAAACTTGCCCACAACACCGTGCTCTCGAAGGATTTCGACAATTCTTAACGTCATATCTGTAGCAGTGACGCCAGGATTGAGTGCGCCAATAAGTCGCATTCCAACCACATCTGGCGCAAGCATGTAAATCGGTTGTCCGAGCATAACTGCTTCAGCCTCTATACCACCTACTCCCCAGCCAAGAACTCCAAGACCGTTGATCATGGTGGTGTGAGAATCTGTTCCGACCAACGTATCTGCAAGCCAAATGCCATTTTCTTGACGAGCAACACTCGCAAGATATTCCAAATTCACTTGATGTACAATTCCTCGAGAAGGAGGGACTGCTTGGAAGTTATCAAGCGATTGTTGACCCCACTTGAGGAATGTGTAGCGTTCCATATTTCGGTGATATTCTATATCGAGATTGAGTTGAAGTGCATCGCTGTTCGCACCATCAATGTCAACTTGGACCGAATGGTCGATGACCAAATCTACAGGAACCTGAGGATTGACTTTTTCAGGGTCTCCGCCCATTTCGACCATCGCATCACGAAGGGCGGCTAAATCGACAACCGCAGGTACACCGGTGAAATCTTGTAAAATTACACGTGAAGGACGGAATGGAATTTCACCACGCTTACCGCTTGGCGTCCATCCAGCGATGTTTCGAATATCTTCGTCACGAATTAAGAAACCGTCGTGACCCCGTAATGCACCCTCGAGGAGAATACGAATAGAATAAGGCAATGAAGACGTGTCAATGCCGTTTTCATCTAGTCCATCAAGAGCAAAATAGTCGCCACCTACTGAGAGACTGCGCCGCGCATTGTATGGGTCGAGTGGCGTCATGTTTCAAGCCATTCGGCCATCATCTATGAACAAAACCCTTGACAACTGCTGAGATTGTACCGGGAATATGGCCTAACTCACCAGAATTGATACCATGGTTCGGAGGCATCACCGTTGAATGTAGCACTGGAAAGTCTTACCTCATCGACAGGATCGCTGCCGGAGGTTTCGACTGCATCGATTTTATCGACAACGTCTTGTCCGCTGATAACTTGCCCGAAGACCGTATGTACTCCATCAAGGTGACTCGGTGTTGAATCAGGTGAGACAATGAAAAACTGTGAACCTCCTGTATGTGCAGCACTGGTTTTCGCCATAGAGAGCGCATAGGGCTGATGGACAAGACCGTTGTCGGCCTCATCTGGTAAAGTCCAGTCCGCTGTTGCACAGTCCGCTGAAGAAGACATAGCTTGTCCGTTACAATACCCTGACCAAACAACAGCATGCCCGCCGGTTCCGTCAAAATTTGTGAAATCTCCTCCTTGAAGCATAAATCCTTGAATAATCCGATGATAAATCGTGTTGTCAAAATAACCCTCATTGACAAGTGCTTTGAAATTTTCAACATGAAGAGGCGCATCATCAGGATACAATTCAATGGTAATAGTACCCGTCTCTTGAACTCCATTTGGATTGGTCCAACTCATCTCAAAAATTACTTCATTACCATATGATTTTGGTTGAGCTAGTATTCCTAAACCTGCCAAAATAAGAATAAGGCTGGCTACAAAGGCAAACATTCCAGCGACAGTTGGCGTACCGTCGTTCATCAGACGAGGAATGACGCTCTCGCTGATTCGCTTGTCTTGCATTTCATTGAGAATCTCGTTGTAAGCGTTGTTCGATTTCTTATCTTTCGGATTCATTTTCACTGAATCTCGAAGTAAACCTGCTGCTTTACGATATTCGGATTTTGAATTCGTGCGTTGGGCAATTTTATGGGTTGCTTCACCAGCAAGACGCAAGGTCGTTGGATGGGTGCCGTCTGCATCAACCTCGCGAAGAACCAGTAAGGCGCCTTCCGGCTTTCCTTTTGCGATCGATTTCTCCGCTTTATTCCAAGCGCTCTTTCGGACCTCTTCTGTGTCAAAAGGGCTTTTTTTCTGAACTTTCTCGGTATCTAAAACGATTTTGGAAGGCTTGTCAGCAGTATCCGCCATATCCATCCCAAAGGGGGTGAGGTTTTGAGTATCACGGCAAAAAAGAAACACTCATTTGAAGTAGATTGAACGAAAAAACGCGGTGAATTTGCCAACCGTTGCATCAACATGTTCAAAGAGTGTATGTGAAACCCGACGCTAAGAGACGCAGAGTCGAATGACAGATTATGCACTCGGGGGACAAAACACAATGGAAACCATTGCCAACGACTTCACCATCAATATCGCTACCGCAAACGGAACAGGTTCGCAATCTGCGAACCTTATTCTCCTCCAGTCTCTGTTTGAGATGGGAGTTCCAGTCAGCGGAAAAAACATGTTTCCGTCAAACATTTCAGGGCTCCCAACATGGTATATTGTTCGACTCTCCGACCACGGCTATCAAGCGCCTGGTAATCGCACTCACATCCAGGTCCTCGTAAATCCAGCCACTTGGCATGAGGACTTAGAAAGTCTTGAACCCGGTTCGGTTGTCATTTGGAACGAGAATGCAAAGATGGAAATGACGCGAGATGATGTTGTCTCCTACCCAGTTCCAATGTCAGCATTAGCGCGAAAAATAAATCCGAAAATCGCTAAACTGGTCACGAATATCATCTATGTCGGCGTACTTGCTGAACTTCTTGGAATCGACCAAGATGAACTTGAAGCAGCAGTTGCAAAGCAATTCAAAGGAAAAGCAACTGCAGTTGAACTCAACATTACTGCTCTTGGACTTGGGCGTGACTACTTCAAAGAAAACCTCACAAAAAGCGACCCTTATGTTGTTGAAAAGCGAACCATCGAAAAGCCACAATTTTTCATTGAAGGAAATGAAGCGGCCGCTCTTGGTTGCCTTTATGGTGGCGTACAAATGCTTGCATGGTATCCAATCACACCTTCTTCATCTCTGGCAGAAGGTATCATCAATTACATCCCGCAACTCCGTACTGATGATGATGGTAAGGTAAACTGTGCAGTCATACAAGCAGAAGATGAACTCGCAGCAGCAGGAATGGTCTTGGGCGCTGGCTGGGCAGGCGGACGCGGTATGACGGCAACCTCAGGACCTGGTATTTCTCTCATGCAGGAATTTATCGGACTCGGTTATTTTGCTGAAATACCATCCGTCTTTTGGGATGTTGTTCGTGTCGGACCTTCTACGGGTTTGCCTACTCGAACCCAGCAATCCGACATTACCATGTTGTATGAGGGAAGCCATGGAGATACGCAACACATCGTAATAATCCCCGGGACCGTTGAAGAATGCTTTGAATTTGGCTGGCGAACCTTTGACTACGCTGAAAGATTCCAAACCCCAATATTCGTCATGAGCGATCTTGATTTAGGAATGAACCGATGGGCATGTGATGGATTTGAATATCCTGACCAAGACATGGACCGAGGAAAAGTTGTTCGTGACCGAGACGTATTTGAGGCATTCGAAGAATTTGGACGCTATCTGGATGTCGATGGTGATGGAATCCCATATCGTACTCTACCTGGCTCCGGCATGGACCCCATCCTTTACCGGGGAACTGGACACAATACGAAAGGTGTGTACTCTGAAAAGCCGCATGATTATTACGAACTTATGCAGCGCTTGAGAAAGAAAATCGATGGTGCTCGAGACGAGCTGCCAGCCCCAATTCTCCGAGAAGAAGAAGAGTGCGAAATCGGCATTATTTACCTCGGTAGTATGGAAAATACAATTCAAGAAATTGATGATATCCTTGAAAATACTGGTATTAAAGTCAGTCAATGCAGAGTTCGTGCTTTACCAATGCACAGTGAGGTTGAAAATTTCATTCGCCGACATGAAATGACCATTGTTCTCGAAATTAATCGGGACGGACAGTTGTATGGCATTCTGCGAAAGGAATTGCCGAACGATTTGATTGCCAAAGTTCGTTCTGTTGCTTACAGTGACGGAGTGCCTCCTCGAGCAGGCATTTACGCAGAACGAATTCTTGAAACTCTGAAGGAGGAAGGACAATGAGCGAAAAACCGAAGCGGCCTGCACGAGCGATTAAACTCAATATGCTTGATGAACCGAAGGACAGTTACACTGGAGGAAAATCCTCGCTTTGTCCTGGTTGCGGTCACGATCAAATCTCTAACGTCATCGTTACTGCGGCCTGGGAGAATGGAATCGAGCCGCATCGAGTCGCGAAAATGTCAGGTATTGGATGTTCCTCGAAAACTCCAGCATACTACCTCGGTAAATCCCACGGTTTCAATACCGTTCACGGCCGAATGCCTTCGGTAACAACCGGTGCTTATGCGATCAACAAAGATTTACTCTACATTGGCGTTTCCGGTGACGGTGATTCTGCTTCAATTGGAATTGGACAACTTATTCACGCCATTCGGCGAAACATGGACATGGTCTACATTG
>MDTC01204627.1_pt1 | contig 17507 bp, 19 predicted proteins | sample 811181 | NCBI WGS metagenome assembly MDTC01 (sample SAMN05326644, study PRJNA326480) | marine metagenome | isolation source: seawater | place: Pacific Ocean: North | collected 2011 | reverse complement strand
GTGCGCCAAAAGTGCGCCTACGGTCAAAATGCGCACCTGAGGCGCACCTGTAACGTCTTTTTGGAGGGGGGTTAATACGGAACACTGTAGGCAACCGGCGCCGTGGAAACAACCCGGCGCCGACCACCGGCGCCGGAGTAGTCGGCGCCGCGGGTCGGTCAACGGCCTAGATTTGGCCCAGGAGTCCAGTGTTCCAAGACAGTGATATATCATAATGCAAGACTCGAAGCATTACTACAAGTATTTCTTTCCACACGAAGAACTGTGCAGACTATTAGGTCGACAGTGGAGGGGGAAAAACCTACTCGAATACCGGGAACTGGCACTAGAGACACACGACGGATACTACAATCGATGGCAGAGCGTCGGCGACGCTGCGGAGTTGCGGGCACTGCTTTTGGCGAAACGCGTTTCGAAAATCCACATTGGTGCAATATTCGATGCTCAACCTGTGATGAAGAAAAAACTAAAACTTCAACCTACGCTAAGAGAGTTTGTCGTTGACATCGACATAGATGATAATACGAATTTCGGAGTTGATGCTAACGACATTGAATCGTGCGACAATGCTTGGCCTTTGGTTGCATTCGGAATGGTGGTAGTGGAGCACGTTTTGAAAAAGCACTTTGGATTCATCAACACGTTGACAGTTTACAGTGGGCGGAGAGGAGCACATCTGACGGTATACGATGCGCGAGCTTGTGCATTGACTGACGAAGAGCGTTCCGCTCTCGTGGACTACATGCAACCCAGCGGGAACGGCAACACGCCAAAATATGGAAACGTGATGAGCATTTTTGGCGACATGTGGGATTCGCACGTTCTTCCATTTTGGTTGGGTTACTGTCTGGAGACGCGTGAAAATGGAGGCGCTGGATTTCTGGAAGGACCAACCGACAAGGATGATTTCATGAACATTCTTGGCAATGAATACACAAAAGACATGGTGAACATTCTTGCAATGACTGGAAAGCGGGCTTGGGACACTCTGTGGCAACATGCGCAAAAGTCCGACCTTAAGTTTGGCAATTCGTACTTACAAAACAAGCTGAAGCATACCGTACTATCGTACGTGTGGCCTCGACTAGATGTGAATGTTTCGAAGGCGCAAAATCATCTCGCAAAATCGGTATTCAGCATTCATCCAAAAACTGGCAGAATCTGCATTCCCATACTTGCGCAAGGACGTGACCCATTCAAATTCAATCCGCGCAAATGTGCCCTTGCCGGAGCTCTCGCATCCGGCGACAAAAAAGAGGTTCGCAAGTTTAGGGAATGTGTTGCTGCGTTTGGACGATTTGTGGATAAGCTTGAAGTGTCACCGTCTGAGAAGTGGACTCGCGCAATCATGCATCCAGACACGTTGCATTATTCTCTCATTTCAAAAAAACGCCACCGCGGACAGCCAGCTTCTGGATACTACGCTACAAACCGCATTTGTTATCTATTGCAGCGAGTTTTTGTGGCAGCATCATCAATTACAAATCCCAAGAAAGTTCAAATATCATGGTACACCACTATTCTAACAACTCGTGCCACGCAGAGCGTTACAGTCGTACAAGCAGGTTATTGTCCACCTTTTCGTGCGAATGAAAACAAGACATTTCCTCTGGAAGATTTCAAAAGCTCGATTGCCGTGGCCGCCCATTCCCCCAACACCGAGATTTTGTGTGGCAGCTCATTCCTTTGCGTTTTGCTACAAGAGAGGATCCAAGACGAGAAAGTGGCAATAGAGAAACTTAAAGAAATGCTACCAGATATGAAGCAAAGACAACACCTGGGCGACGTTCATGTCGACTGGGGAGATGCAATGAAAAGCATTTTAACAACCCACGTTGAGCCGATTTGGAAAGTCGATAAAATAGTGTTTTAAAGACAGAAGTGATAAGCATGCTAGACGAGACGAGTTTTAAGAGAATGACATGGCACCGTGGACATTTAACTCGATTGTTAGCAATCCCGTCGATGCAGATGCTTCAAGTGTAGGCAAAAGTCTGATTCAAAAGTGGAAATCTGGCATTTTTGGTTGTTTCAATTATCCAATGACATGCCTTTCAGTTTGCTTTTGCGAACCCTGCACCGTTGGTCAAGTTTCAAGTATTGGCAGAGGTGGGAATCGTAATACATGCCTTGTTGTCACGGGACTGTTACTACTTTTCCTTGTTATTGGCACAGCGTTGCAATACATACAGACCTCTACTGCCGCCACCGCCGCAACAACTTTCATGTACATTTCCGCTACGCTATCACTCTTTGCCATTTTGTACGCGCGCGTACAGATTCGGAACCGTGAAAAGCTGCAGGGTAGTTTTTTTGGGGACATCTTTTACTCGTTGTGCTGCTCTGGCTGTTCTCTTTGCCAAATGCTCAACCAGTATCAACCCTATCGTGGCTTCTGGTCCACTTACGAAGTCTTGGACGAGGAGAGTGGCGCGGCATGAATGCTATTGTACAAAGAGTGAATCAAAAAAACCCTGGTCTCGCGTCCAAGTTGTTATGGGTCGTGATGCGTACGCAGCGCTACGTTTCTTGTAGCCCACTATAGTTTTGTATTCTTCCTTGAGCGCATCAGAGCGCTCGACATATGTGCCCTCGTTAATCCGTCCGTTATCCATGTCCTCATCTAGTTGTTGCATTCGCGTTTGAAGCATTTCAATTTTATCTGTCGGTCCCACGCGTTCGCATGTTTTAAGTACAAAAATACCGTCCCTTATTTCGGTTGTAAGAAGCCCGCGTGCCAAGTCCTCCTCCTCGATCTCGCGGAGCCGACGGTAGTACCACTCGTGCACCGTTCCGTCCTCGTCCTGACTGGAGTCCTGTGCGCCGTGATCGTCGTCTGAATCTTCGTCTATATCATCTTCTGAATCGTCATGTTGACTTTGTGCAGTGGGGCGAATACTATCAGCCCCAACCATCTATAATCGTTTGCTACGAGAGCAGCAGCAGCAGCAGCAGCAGCGCGTACAACTTGGTGCGTGTGCAATTCTGTGTCGGCGCCGATCTTACAGCGCCGACACTTCGGCGCCGACACTTCGGCGCCGACACTTCGGCGCCGACACACCGGCGCCGACACACCGGCGCCGACACACAGGTGCTAGTCGTCGTCACCGTATCGTATACAAAACTTGGGTCTAGTTTCATGACGTCCCCGGAGGTGAAGCCGGCGCCGACGCCTCGCAAGTACTACACAATAGAGGAGCTCTGTCAGAGAGATGCTGCCCTGCAGAGGCGTTTGAATGAAATATACAAGCGTGAACATTTAAGTTGGGACGAAAGGAAAGCAGACATGTTGAAAACCTTAAAGGAGTGCCGAGATTCAATCGACACTTTCACCGCTTTGGATACCGTGGCTGATCTGGAACGGGTGGCATCGCCGATCACCGTATCCGCCTCTGGCGTCGTGGTGGGTGTTGAAGAGGAACATGTTTTGACAGAAGATGAGACGCGGCAACTGGATTCAATTGTCAATGGTGTGCGTTTGTTAGTGACGAGGAAACTGATCATAAAAAGAAGAATATTGGACACTCAAGCTTCTTTGGCAAATACGCGCGCTCTAGAGAAACGATATCAAGACCTGGGTAACGAGTTGGAGAGCGAACTGCAAGAGTGTGAGAATGAACTGATTACATTGGTGAAGCCCTTGCGGTCGAGCCCTGCACTGGAATGTGACGTTCCTTCCTTGGCCCCAGAACCGGGTTTGGTTGAACCAAGTAACAAGGGTGCGACGTCTCCGATCAAACAATCTACAAAAAAGAAGAGTAAAATTCGCATCGGGCCAGATTTTCAAGCCGACATCACAACAGCGTGGTGGGACTTCAATGCCGAAATAGATGATCCAATAACTGCCGTTTTAGGATGGAGTGAAGATCCATCTTCTACTGGCTCTGAAGAGCGCAAAAAAGAAAGATTGTACACAACTGCTGAACTTGAAGCACTTGTTGATCCGAGAAATGTCTCGTCGGCCTTGCAAGAAGGGGAATTTCCAGCAAAGAAGTCCAAGTCGTCGAGTGTCTGTCACGACTTTACAGATCGCAAAAGGAAGCGAGGTTGCACTACGCCTGGATGCACGTTGCAGGAATTTCACCTTGGGCCACACACTCAGGAAAATGCAAGTGGACTTCGTTCATGGGAAAAATCGTCCAAAGAAAAGCAAGTCACAGAAATGGAACCGCACCCAGGCATCTACAAAGAACAAATTGTTGCAAAGCGCGTGTCTCTGTATTGGGCATGGCCTGAAAACAAGTGGTACTCTGGCATAGTGCACTCATACAACTCGCATAATGACACGCATCTTATCTACTACGACGATGGTGATAGCGTTTACGAGTGCTTGAACGATCCGACACAAAGCTGGAAGATTGGCTGGCCGCCTAAAAGTAAGCCCTAACGCCTCAGCTAACAGAACTCTTCTGTTGCCGATGTAGAGTTTTGGCCCGGAGAAACCGATTCGTCAAAGGAAGCCTTCACAAGAACGTTAGAGTACAAGAGTCCTCCAAGAAACACCTTTGAAGTTGCTGACAGTACGCAGTACCATACTTCTGTACCTGCAAAAAACAAGTAAATGTGTGGACTACATGATTCGGGTACGGGAATGGGTGCTTTGCTTCGCAATCGTTTGACAGGCTTTGCTTACGCCAATAATGCTTTGGTGCGGTCCACTGATACCTGTGGGTTTGGAGGGAGTGTGTCAGTTCTAGGGTGTGGATTGTGATGTTTAAAATGAAACAACCTCCATTGCACAAACGTAAAGGTTGAAAAGATGGCACAGCATCCGTAAACAATCCACGGCACGAAATCTGGCATTTTTTCTTTTAGGTTGTCGCACAGATCGTCGACCTGCTCGAAGAAGTTGTTTATAATTACCGCCCATGCAGCGCAGTATGGAAGAAAACCAAGTGCGTGAGGTAGCATGCGCCATGCATAGTTTTTCAGTCTTTGTATCAAAGTGTCACCTTTTTTATCTCCTTCCCAGAGCTCGTAATTGGGTTTGCCGTTGGCGTTCTTGGCTGGCCTGGACACGACCTCGGTCAAAAGTCCACACCACATGGTTGCGACACTCAGAAAAAAGATGCAAAACAGCGAGTTCTGGTCTCTCAAACCCGTAACCACTCCTATGGCCACCAGCATTGTACTAGCGGAGCAGGAATATTCGAGCCAACGCCACCAGCACAGGCAATTGTCCAAATAGGACCACAAAAATGGCTTGGACCACGCAAATCCGCCAACTAGCACCCACATACCATGCATCAGGGCACTGCACCCAAAGAATGCTACAGTCAATGCGTCAATGTAGAGTATCTGGTGGTTTGACGGGACAGCTTCGTAACTGTACTCCGCGCGATTTTCCCAACTAGCTTTGATGCGCACCACCTCGACCGACATGTCTGCGCCTCTTGCGGCAGTGTACGTGAGCACGACAAAGGTAGTGTGTATGATGAAGCAAAGAGTGTGTAGGCCATAGAGCCACTGGTCTCTTCCCGCGGTGATCTTAAAACAAAAAAGTGGAAATCTGCAAAAGAAGCATCGCAGTTCCTTAAAGCAAAAGTCGCTGCCACACCACGGCCCTAGCCATTTTGAGCAGCAACAACAGCAGCAATTGTAACAGCAACATGCAAACAAGTGCAACGTGGCCTCGTTGACGTTGACAGAATGCTTATTCTCATCTTCATCAGCTTCGTCTTTGATCAAATACTCAAACAATACCTCATTCTTTCTGTTCTGTAACTTTACACCAATTTCGTTGCTCGGCGCCATGTGTGGCCGTGTTCACTCGTACCATAAAAGCCTCAAAATAGCCTTATTTTCAAGCTCGTAAAAATAAGTGCAAAGCTCGCTAGGCATTGGTGGTTAGCTGAACCTCAGGTTTAAACAAATATACTCATTGCAACAACAGTCAATTTGTTATGCCGAACACTACAAGTAACAAGAAGGACGAAGTTGAACCGGAAGATCCCGACGAAGAAGTTCCACAAAATGTTTCCAAGGATGTAACCAAGAAGCCGCCCAAGAAGCCAGCTAAGAAGAAGAGTGCAGACGAAGGGGACAACGAACCACTTCCAGCAGAGATACAGACAAAGAAGAGGCCTTTGAAGAAGTCAGCTCGCGAGCCAGAGCCAGAAGTAGAGCCAGATGATGAGGAAGAGGATGAGGAAACAAAGGCGGGAAAGCGTCGGGCACAAATTAAGCGTAGCAAGAAGGCAAAGTCGGTTGGTTATCGCTCACTGGCACGCCAGGTCGGTTACAGCGACCGCGGAAAGGATGGCCGTTCAGCTGCTGCCGGCATGGATGGTATGCACAGCCTTCTCTCTCTCGCAGATGCTAAAAGGCTGATGCGCTTTGTACCTGCCAGTCCTGGTGCTCCTGCATTCGGGGAAGATGAAATGGATAAGCGCTACGCTCTATTCGAAAAGGGTGTGGCCAGCGGTGCGGCACGAGAGACTCAAGTGCGCTGTGACGCAGTGATGCGCAACGTTATGAATGAGGCAGTTCTTCGCGCAGCGGAGTCCGGAAAGAAAAGCATCACCGCATATGACATGATGTGCGTCCTACGTCCTTACGCGCAAAATATGATGTTCACATCCGGGGTCACCCCGTGTATCGGGCAGATTCGCCACGCACAAGAAGAAGGCATTCTGGCGGGCAACGAAGCGGACAAAGAACTGCTGGTAGCAGAAAAAAAGATCAATACCGCATACAAAAAGAAGTTTGATGCTTACGAAGCCGAGATGAAGGCTAAAAAGGAACAGCGCAAGGCAGCTAAGCTCGGGAATTAATAGACTCCGAAGGCTAATCAGAAGGCTTCATGCAAACAGCAGACGGTACGCGTTTGCTACAAGGAGTGCACAGATAAGTTGAACTAGTAGATGACAGAGCCTATGCGCAAGAGTGTTCTTAACTTAAAATCACTAGGTCAAAGTGTTCAGTGAGCGTAAACTGTGATTTTTGTAAATTGTTGATTTAAAGTAAATTTATTACGCAAGTGGCTTCTTACAGACAGGACAGGGTACTGCAGAAGTGCGACCGCTGTCTGCTTTTCCTAGGCCGTAATGCAAATTACAAGTGGCGTGAAATATGTGACCACACGGCCACGTTTTGACAATATGTCCGCATAGCTCTTCTAAGCAAATTGAACAGGTAGTGTCGCGACGAGTTTCAACCATCTTTTCCAGCTCCTTGCGCTCAATGCCGCTTGGAATATCTATGTCTCTGAGCTTTAGGAAACGTTTTAAGTCTCGTATCTTCATATCATTTGGACGTTTTAGCACCGAAATTGGTAGCGCGTGCAGTTGCGACTCTACACGTTGTAAGTCAGTGTCGTGACATTGCGTAGTCTTTCGTTTTTGTCCAACAACCGACTCGTTCACGACATCGCGAAAAAGGGCTTGAAAGTCGAACATGTAATTACACATCTTATCATATTTGACGTTTGCAACAGCAAATTATGGTCAAACTGTCTCCGGCGCCGGCCAATGTTTGGCGCCGAGCACGCCACACGTTCCGTATTAACACCCCTTACAAAAAGACGTTACAGGTGCGCCTCAGGTGCGCATTCTGGCTGAAGGCGCACTTTTGGCGCACCTTTTTCCAGGCTGAGCCCAATTGCACTAGGCTGAGCCACTTGCCAAATTAGGTAACCCATCTTGACACATGCCTATTTTGGTAGGTGGCTCAGCCTAGTGTAATTGGGCTCAGCCTGGAAAAAGGTGCGCCAAAAGTGCGCCTTCAGCCAAAATCCGCACCTGAGGCGCACCTGTAACGTCTTTTTATAAATAGGAATTCTATGGCCGCACATAGACGTCAGTCGGCGCCGACACCCGGCGCCGACAACCGGCGCCGACAACCGGCGCCGACACCCGGCGCCGACACCCGGCGCCGACACCCGGCGCTGACCATAAACAACACAAACTACCACACGCTTGAGCACAGGTGCGCAGTTCCCAGTCACACGTGAAGGCAATGCTGACACCCCCGCACCCACCACCCGGCGCCGATGCCCCGGCGCCGATGCCCCGGCGCCGATATCCCGGCACTGACGTAGCACCTTTCCATCTGCAGATGATGGAAGTGTCTAACAAGCAAAAGAAGGTGCATGGTCGCTTTCGCACAAATGAGAAGCGAGAGGAAATCAAGAAGAAATGCCTTAGCATGGTTCATCTTCAGCAAATGGGTGAAGCAAGGAACATTTTTGCTTCGGATATTGAGAGTGTTGCTCCGTTCTCGGGCACCGAAGGGTGTGAGTTCGTGTCATGCAGTGCCGACGACAGTAGGGGTGTAATGCGATCTTTGGGCGAGTCCGACGATCGTTGCGATGTACCCATGTATTGTTCTTTGTCTGCGACGGATAGTGACATCAAGGATCAACGCAACTTTGCAAAGCAACTCGAGAAGTGCAAAGCAGAACCTGGAAGCGAAACACAGCGCGCTTGCATGTGGGAAACAGTGAAGTCGTTTACTGACCAAGTCGATGTGCTGCGCGATCTCATGAAGGATACCACGCTTCATGCCATGGACAATGAATTCAAAGACGGCATGGAGGAGTCGTCTTATTGGGTTGGATATGACCTTGCTGTTGGAGCACAAAAATTCCTGTGCAAAATGGAGGCAGAGATGGATGAGAAGAAAGTGGACATGCAGGCATTCAATGACACGATGTGCCCCATCTGCCAAGACGAGTTTGAAGGAGAGGATACCGTTACGGTGACGCACTGCAAGCACGCGTTTTGCACCGACTGTCTCGACACCTGGAAAGGTTGTGGGGGAAACAAGTGTCCCCTTTGCAATGCCCCGCTGGGAACGAACATTTCCTCCAACGAAAACAACTACCAAGGCCTACGCCAGAGCCTTAGCAATGAGCCACATTTCTTAAGCATGGTGGCTGACAATGAGCCACATATCTTAAGCATGGTGGCTGACGATGAGGAGCCGACATACACATCTCTGTCAGCTGCATACTAGAGCCGCGGTACCGGTACCTGACTCTCGATGCTATGGAGTGAGAGTGCACTCGCTAAAGGCATGCAAGTTGTAAAACAACGTCTGACTTTTGTGTCGAAACATGTCGTCTCGAAAACACGTGTCAAGTGATGAGTACCTCTCGCCAAAAATGAGACTGTGTCTTTTTTATGAAAGTTCGTGCAATTCAGAAGAGGCTCTTGCGCTGCAGGAGTCCGATATTACACCAGACTTTTTGATAGCTAATGGTGTAAAGGCAAGAAACATGTCAGCAGCTGGAGTGGGGCCGATGTTCCTTAAGGATATAGGCGTCAGTGAGTGTGCGCAACTGCGCACTATGGGATTCGACGCGCTCGACTTGGCAGACACTAAATTTGCTTCGGAGGGATGTTTGGCGTATGGGGCTGACGAGATACTCAAGGTGTTCTTGACGGGTGCTTCTGACGCCGTTGCAATTGCTGGAAGCGATACTATTCACATTACCGGAGTTAGCACAAAAGATCTTCTCTCTGCTTGCGCTGGAGCGCCCACGGAAGCTCGGGCTGTTTTGCAGCAGCTTCCTTTAGGCGTATCCCTGGAAGGAGTGGACGCTGACACGCTGCTTGATACCGGCATACGAAAGTCTGTACTTTTAGAGTTAGGATACAGTTTGACGAGCATTGTATCCCAGACAAAGGCAAACGCAAAACAATTAGCAACGCTCGGATACAGTGTGGGGTAGGTTCTCGGCGCCGTAAAACTAAAGACGCGGCCAAAGATGTGTGATTCTGGGACATTGTGATTTTAATACATGTTAGTGCTGTACATGAGTCGACGTACATGGGGAGTTTCCGAGCAGAAAGTTGTTGCGGCGGCTCAACAATGGCGTTGCGCAAACTGTAACGTGTTGCTCCCAGCCGCTTACGAGCTGGATCACGTAGTGCCGTTATGGAAGGGTGGTGAAGATTGTCATGAGACAAATGCAGCTGCGCTTTGTCCGAATTGCCACGCAGAAAAAACACAGAAAGAAAACATCGAAAGGCAAATGATATTGCGCAAGAAACGACTGTTTGCATATAGATTGTCTTTACCACCCCCAATACGTGCACCACCGGTCCTCTGTAAAGATGAGCATGAAAATTGGCACGGGAATGAAAGTGGGAATGGTGAAAACCGTTCATTGCGGTTTGTGGATGCGGAGAGTGCATCTGCAGTTGACATTGAAGATTCTGTGTGCAAAAACCGGTTCCTTCGTTTTGCATACGTTAAAAGTGGTAAGATCTTTGGCTTTGGTTAGTTTACCCAAAAAGTCTTTATATTAACGAGTTTCCAGTAATATAGCTGTTCAAAGCATCGCCAAGTGACTCCGCTAAGCGAGACTCCTTTCCCAGTAGTTTAAATATTAGCACAGCAAACATACCAACACGCGTGAAAAATGGGAACGGACGCAATCTCCAAGTCTTCTAACAACATCATTAGCAACGCCAAAAATACTCGTAAAGCTTACGATAAAATGTGGAGGGTTGCGGCTCACGCACCTGTCTTCTGTAAGATCACAAAGAAACAGGTCGCGGACGGCAAAGGCAAACCTAAGTATAAGAAGTTCTACCGCACAAGTCGCCTCATTGGTTCACATGCTTATAACATCGCAGCGTCCGGTGCTGCAATGAGGGCCGCATGCATTATGATGGATGATGCTCATACGCTGCGCCTTGAGGCGGGAAGCGAAAGTAAGCGCGCGCCCTGGTTCCCAGGGGTTCAGAAGGGCGCCAAGATGCTCCTTGAGCAGTTCCTATGTGCACTTGCGCAAGAGGCGACTTACAAAGGACACGTTGTGCGCCAGTGCTGCCGCACTACGCGCCTGAGCTCCAAACAGGTGAGGCTCGGCTGGGAATCGACATTTGAATCTGTTTTCGGGTCATCTTCTATCATTCCACGCAAGATCATCGCCATCCCTCTAGACAAGAAAAATGCCAGCGGAAAGAAGAAGAAGAAGTCCGACAATGACAAAAAGAGCGAGAGGGGCGCAAATCCTTCTGCCGACGACGATGACGAGTATGACGATGCTGAGGGTAATACCGAGGACCTGCAGCCAGAGGATCCTTGAGTAATGTTTAGTTTGCAATAGCAAACATTCAGAAACACGGTGAACTATCATAACAAACAAAAACACAATAGTGTATCGATATGACGTGTAATTCGTGTTGCAGGTAGAGTGTGCTGTTCAATGTTTTTGGAGAAAAATATTGCGCGATTGTTGAATGCGTCAAGCGCTGAGTCTAGCAAAGATGGGGACGAAGATGTAGTGTATGCTTTATTCCTGGAGCCTCATACGGTGCCTGAACAATCTTCTATTGCATCCAAAGCAATTCATTATGCAATAAACAACTTTCAACCAGATCCGGTGATGGCACACGTGGAACTCGTGATTCCCTGTGTTCCTGGGGCAGACGAACCAGTGAACTTTGCTACTTACATTGGTGAGAATAGCAAGTGGCAGACTAACACCAATACAAACATGAAATACTATTTAACTAGTGGTAACAAATGGAGAGCTGTACCAGTGTTTGGAGCTAAGGCCTCTACCACAGCACGCAAAATGTGCTCACAAAGCGTTGGAGTTAAGTACTCCTTAATGCGATACCTCACAGCCTCGTGGCCTTTGCGGTATTTTTCAAAGTTGGTGCCTAACAAGAAGCGATCGCCAGCACACTGTGCTACTCTTACTTCTCGTATTCTGAAAGAGTCAATACCTAACGTGCTTCGACATGCCAGCGCGTGGTACGGACCCGCAACGCTTTACGGCGAGCTTTTGGAAAAACTCCGGCAAAGAAACATTCTTCCTGAATCAACACTAATGTCGGCATCTACGTCCGAGTCAGTTGACTGTATTCTTAGAAAGCGCGACGAAGATGTCATGGCCATGCTTGATGATAAAGCGTGTTTGAATGCGATTCGGGCCCTTACACTTAAGGTCGCTTCTGCTGAGACGTACGGAGACTCACTTAGTCAGAAAATTAGCCAGAGACAACTCGCAACCGCACTGCTTCGCTGGAGCGTGCTTCGCCGCCCAACAGTCTCCAAATCTTTTCGAATATAATTGTTTTTACTTTTTAAGCCCCAAACACGCTAAAATGGCACAACACGCTCACTATCCACATTTTACTCACCTTTTTGCATTAGTGTACTTGGCGCATGTGTGTCTACTCTTTCCACATGCAACACGTGCGTCCACTCGTGGCGATCGTTGGGGCCCACGGAGCTACAGATCTTGCCACATCACAATGGCCACAAATTTATATACTTTGTTGCTTCGTCCCAATGCCGCCACGCGTTGTTACAGGCCTGTTTGTGGCCTCGTCGATGGTCCATTTTGCAGAGGATTTGGGACCCAACGGCTCCTTGGCGCTCCACTCGATAGCAGGTCTTTTTTGGACCGTGCTCGGCGCGCAGCGTGGACTAGAGTTCATGCTTGCGTACCTATCGGGCGTGCACACCCCTGCGCACTACATTCGCTGCGTGCGTAGACGGCGTTGGACCGCGCTTGCGGTGGCGTCGATCTTCACAGTGGTGGCACTTGTTGTATTCCAGAACGTAAGCGTTGCGCCTATTGGGCATGCAACACAGCGTCTGGTGATCGCGCACGTGTGGACCGACAGGACCGCCAATCATCGCAGCGTCTTTTGAATAGAATACTGTACACAACACTCCACTGTTTATATGAACATGTAGATTTTTAATTGATATGGTACTCGACCTTGCCAATGTAGTCTTCGAGAACGTAGCACTTGACGTGCTCAAGGTATTCAGTCAACCTCTCAACCTTTAACATCAGCTCAAACTTGGGCTCTACAAGAGTGAATGGCAACGTAGCCGATACTCCCGTCGTCGAAACAAAACCGTTCAATGTGATCCCGGAAGATGTTTTGAAGTCCCTCACATGTTCTGCCCATTCCCACTCTGTAAGGGGCATTCCCAGCAGGGCTGCTTCGCGTGCCTTTGTTTCTGCTGTTTGGGGGTCCATATTTTTCATACCTGGAGGACACGTTCTGTTCTTAAGCATTGTTTCGCGTCCGCTCATGGACGACCACGTTTTTGTATCGGCAAAGAACGCCAGGTTTGGAATCTCTTTTTTGACTCTGAAAACATGCATGAACTTTGTGCTGGCATTTTTTCGTATTATCTCTTCTTCCACATAGTTTGCCGAGTGGGTAGGGTCAAATGCAAAGTATCGAAAGTTACCGTCGTCTTTGATATGGTCGTCAACACTCGCGTGAAAAAGCAATTGTTCGTTCGAATAAAGAAGTTTTGTTTTAAGCGTTGCGATCTTTAGTGTGATCTTCATGTTGGGACACAAAATAGAGCAGGTATGCTCGCTGATGTCCACTCCTGGCATTTGCATTCTTCCGCCAGAACACCACCCGTTTTTCTTGTTAACATAAATTTCATTTGCACGAAACATTAGCATTTTTTCTGCTTTTCCGCAATGAAGTATGGGCGCTTCTGGCTGAGGCTCCTCCTCCCTTTGCCGTTTTGTAATGAGCACTTCTGGCTGAGGCACCGCCAAACTTCGATATTCTACTCCAATGTCCGTGACACGGACCCGCAAATTGCGCATATCGGGGAACCGCTCCATGGCAGTCGTTTTATAATTTTAACAAACGCGTACACGTTATGTACAATTACAGTGTGTAACAGCGCGCATTACACAAAAAACGTTAATTTTCTACTCCATGCTTAGTTTTATCACCGGGTTTTGTGCCATCTGCTGCATGCGTGCCACCATAGCAGATGTTCTGTTCACGGATTGTATCATCTCCGGAACGCTCGTGACGGCCATGACCTCAGATTGAGCCATGACAGTTTCCAAAGAAGAGCTAGCCACGTGACCATGTCTAAGTATTTCCATCGTATTGTTTGCCCCTTCTACCATTAATGGGTAATAGTAGTGAGCCGTATCTCTTGCTTGCCAACTGACGTATGCGATTGTAAACACCAGTACCGCTAGCACAACCACAATCAGCAACTGCGAAAGTAGCATCAGTGTAGATGTAAGGTTCGTAAAGCGCCGATCAACGGAGGACTCCTTACGCGTGTCACTGCTTACAATTGGAAGTACTTGATTTGGACTTGCACTAACTCCAAAACGCAGTGTAGCCAGTGGAGATTGGACATCTCGGCGACCGGCACTTGTGCCCCCGCTCCAAATAATTCTTGTCTCCGGTTGCATCTCCCACGCTAGTTGTCTTTTATTGTTAAGATATCTTTCAAGCAACATGTGTAAAGTGGGAACGATGCGATCACACCAATCGTGGATGTCATGTCGCCAACAGACCACTGGTCAACGTGGCTTTGATCTCCTTCCACAATTCAATATGCCACCAGAAGTTGTAGACTTTTCTTTGGAGTCTAGACCACCGAGTCTTCCTCCACGCAACTGTGTAGTACGCGTTCTTTCTGTATGCACTATTTCATTCTTTTGTATTGTTGGTGTCTACAGTGTAGCCGCAAGAGCTACCGGGCCCGTAATTCTTCAGGGAGCAAGTATTGCCATGGAAGTCAAGCAAAGAGTAGGAACCGCTATTTTGAAAGCCAACAAACGGGAAGACGAGAGAAGTCATCATCAGCGAAGTGTGGCCTTGCAATCGAGAAGATTGGAATTGGAGGTGACACCATCTGTGGCCAGATACGTCCCCCCTGCAGGCGCTGGAGTGGCCAGATACGTCCCCCCTGCAGGCGCTGGAGTGGCCACATCATCAACAGAACTCGCACCAGCTGCACCTGTTAAGCCACAATCACCATCGCAACCTGATGCCTTGCGCGCAAAGGCAAAAAACAAGATTGGTTCTAGCTTATTGCTAAGAATGGCTGCGTTGACAAAACGGGAACACGCAATGGGAAATATAGACGTGGATGCGGTAAGGCGCTATTTTCCAGAGTGGGGAACCGTAACGCCCGATAATTGGAATGACAAGCCCGAGCTGCGGGATCTCGTGCTGGCAGTTTCTCAGCTTTCGCAACACTTGTATGAAGAATATGAACAGTCGGCGAGTACGCCTCGCTAGCCCCAAGAAGTTGCATTTTAACCTGTCACGGCGCATTTGTTAGATGATCGACCCAAACTCGCCTTCGCTCTCCGAGCCTCCTCCACAAGAAACTGCAGAAACGCACTCAGCCCAGGACCTTCGCCAACATCCAGTATGGCAAGCTGCGGCACGAGGAGGTGCCAGTATGCCACCTCCTCCTGGTAGAGGAGCTGGACGTGGCAGGGGAAGAGGTGCACAAAGTTCAAACACTGAAGATGCTGGCAATACGAGGTACGAAAGGATTTCGCTTCTTTCGCAAGAATTGCAAGGTTGTGCTACAGGTGGCGACGGTGCAGACTCTACTGCCTTTTCGGAAGACGAGGAATACAAAGATATAAAGGAGGAAAGGCACCAAGAAGAGTCCGATGAAGACGAAGGGTCGGTTGAGGAAGACGGAGAAAGTGCTTTGGGGTTATCCTCAGAAGATGAAGAACGGCGCAGTGAAAAAAAGAAAAAACCCAAAGGAAAGAAAAGGGCAAGAGAAAAGTCGAACGAATGTAACCGCGACATGTTCACCGCAACTGCCTTTGGTGCAGCGTTTGACCATGGCAAAGATGTCATGTCTGACAACGAGTCAATGGCTTCGCAAACAAGTTCAAAAAGAAGATTTGATGCACACAAGAAGGCATTCCCCGTGCGTGGTATCACGTGTGTTGGGTGTACTCTGGCAAACCGCATCGAACCGGTTGAACGATTTGTTAGAGACAACGTCGGAAGGCAGTCGGAACAGGCACTGTGGAAGTTTGCGGCCTTAACCTGGAAAAGAGAAGTTGTAGAGCCTGCAAGACGCGAAGGGGTTACTGTGGTTGACTGGCGCTGGCGCGACATTGCAAAACACTTCAAAATGCACACTACCATGGCTGTTGTCGGCAGAACGTCCATGGTGAACTCTCTTACAGCGATGCGCTTGCAGATAGAAGGTTCGCTCGTTCGTAATGACAACGGAGAACGCTCTCTTGATAAGCAAAATGCCGAACTTGCACTTAAGGTTTGCATAGTAGTCACTTAGCACTCTCTGCATAGATTAAACCCATGTTGTCCCATTATGCAGATCTTGGCGGCTGAGAGCCGGGAGCGTCAGCTGCTGCAGGCCGATACGATGGCCGGGCGCGGACGCAAAACGGGAGGTTCACAAAAACCGGCGGGAGGGGACGAATGAAGGGAACCAATCGCTAAATGCAATGTCTGTGCTACACGACTCAATGACACTGTATCTAGTCCTAGGTACATGCAAAATGTCACAAATATTGTGCACGGCAATTCCACACACAACTGGACAAACCTTACACTACAATTAAACACGACAACATCAAATCGGAACCTTACAAGGGTTATCGTAACAAATTTTTTTCGGCACAAGCACGCACACGCAAACGAACACACGTGGATCTACCTAAGCGTTGGCGTGCCTTTGGTTCTGTGTGCAATCTGTGTCATTATCAGGTGTGTTGCAAGTCGTGGGGGAAACAGGCCAAAGGCAAGCGAATACGAAGGCCTTCCGCTGATCAGGATAGAAATGGGACCTAGATAGTCCGTGCGCTGATTTTTCTGGGACCTTAGAGTAACAAGGTTCGGTTTCCGGGCTGACGCTGTGGTATAAGTGGGACACCCTCGAGTTGACTGATTTCGAAGCGCCATTTCGTAAGCCACTCGTAGTAGGCAGTCATTCTGAAAGCGTTCCATGCTGCATATATAAAATACGCCACATTCTCCGGAGTTGCCTCCGCCTTTTTGCCGTTGGGGAGTTCGACTTTTATGTCTTGCTTGTTCAGTAGTGTTGCTAATTTCTCAGGACTTCTGTTTATATAGAGATAGTTGTTGTTGGGATCAGGCGGCCAAAGAGTGGTGGCATTCTGCCTTGTCAGGGTTGGCACATGGGCTCCCACAGACAAAACATGGCGCAACCTAGATGTCGATTCTGGCTCTGGTTGTGAGCGCACCCGTCGGATGGACATGCAAAGGTCCCGTTTGTTTTTCTTCTTGTTCCTCTCCTATGACACGACATTGTTATCTTATCACCTGCGCTTTGACTTTGCAGACGCAAACATAGACTTCACTATTTCACACTTCTTTTGTCTTCTTAATGCAAGTGTTGCTAGTTTAACAACCTTCTTGTGTTTATTAGCACGTTTGATCCCATTCTTCACGGCAAGTCCGTGTCGTTTCTTTTGCAGTTTTGTTATACCGTCCATTCTGTGGTTTATTAGCCTAAGCAGGCTTGTGCATATAAATGTCTGACAGTTTATGTGTTTCGGTACCCGGCGCCGGGTATCGGCGCCGGTTCTTCACTCACTGTACAATTTGCAGTGAGTGGCTAGGTCCGGGAAGCGTCCGGGGGCCGCACCTGAGGCGCACCTGTAACGTTTTTATCGTTCCGTATTAACCCCCCTTCAAAAAGACGTTACAGGTGCGCCTCAAGTGCGGATTTCGGGCGGAGGCGCACTTTTGGCGCACCTTTTTTTAGGCTGAGCCCAATTACACTAGGTTGAG
>MDTC01226273.1_pt1 | contig 17509 bp, 16 predicted proteins | sample 811181 | NCBI WGS metagenome assembly MDTC01 (sample SAMN05326644, study PRJNA326480) | marine metagenome | isolation source: seawater | place: Pacific Ocean: North | collected 2011 | reverse complement strand
TAAAAATATGAGAGAAAAATATAATTGTAAAGTAGGCTATAGTGGTCATGAAAAAGGTGGATTAGCTATTTCAGTTGCAGCAGTGGCATTGGGAGCTACATCAATAGAAAGACACATTACACTTGATAGAACCATGTATGGTTCTGATCAGGCAGCCTCACTAACTCCCGAGGGATTTAAAAGTCTTGTGAATGCAATAAGAAAAGTTGAACAAGCAATTAGAGGCGACAATGAAAAAAAAATATTGAAGATTGAAGAAGATGTAGCAAAAAAATTGAGGGAACATATTAAGTTATGATAATTCAAGACTATAATAAAACAATTAATGAAAAAATATTACTTGAGCAGAAGATATCTCAACTTTCTAAAGAAGTTAAATTTTGTATTTATAAAATTTATAAAACTTTAAAAAAAGGAGGTAAAATATTTCTTTGTGGTAATGGAGGTTCAGCTGCAGATGCACAGCATTTATCGGCAGAATTTTTAGTTAGATTAAGACCAAATATCAATAGGAAACCTTACCCAGTTATAAGTCTTGCACAAGATACATCTACTTTGACTGCCTGTGGAAATGATTTAGGATTTGAAAAAATTTTTGAGAGAAATCTCGAAGCGTTGGCTACAAAAAAAGATTTATTAATTGCTATTTCTACCTCAGGAAAATCAAAGAATATTATCAATGTACTTAAATGCGCCAAAAAAAGAAAAATTTTTTCAATATGTTTTTTAGGAAGTAATGGAGGTGCTGCAAAAAAATTTGCTGATTATAATTTAATAGTTCCGTCTTTTAATACTGCGCGTATTCAAGAAACTCATATTTTCCTAGGGCACTTTATTTTTGAACAAGTTGAAAATCTTTTGATAAAAAAATGAATTCCAATAATTTACCAAATATACAAACCATTAGATCAAGCAATGATTTTGAATTCCTTAAAAAAATTGCACTTGAAAATGGCTTTTTTAAACATTTAAATAAGTACGCCATACCCACTTTGAATTTAAGCAAAATTAAAAACTTTGTTATTTCTTGTATAGAGGAAAAAGAGACAAAAACTAATTTAACTTCAAAGCCATACCATATAGTTCTTGATCCAACTAATGCTTGTAATTTAGGGTGCCCACTTTGCCCAACAGGATTGGGGGAGTCGCAAAGAACCAAGGGTATATTAAAACTTGATGATTATAAGAAAATAATCGATGAGGTTGAGGACTATTGTATAGAACTTCATTTATATAATTGGGGCGAACCAACACTAAATAAATATCTAATACAAATGATTGATTATGCAAAAAGCAAAAATATATGGACAAGAATTTCTTCAAATTTATCTTTAAAATACAGAGGGGATTATTTAGAAAAATTAATAAAATCAGGTTTAAGTCTTCTTCATGTAGATGTTGATGGAATAGATCAGGAGATCTATTCAAAATATAGAAAAAAAGGTGATCTAAACATAGTAATTGAAAATTTAAAGGAAATTAAAGAAATCAAAATTAAAAATAATCTTAAAGAGCCCATAATAGAATTAGCAATGTTAGCAATGAAACAGAATGAACATCAACATGAAGATTTTTATAAATTTGCAAAAGAATTTGATGCTGATGAAATAAAGATTGATAAAATTCAACACAATCCAAACATGGATGAAGGGTGGTTGCCATCAAATCCAGAGCTAATTTATAAAACTTATGATGGAGGTGAAGGAAATTCACTTTCTTCGACAGAAGAAAAAATTAATCAATGTCATTGGCCCTGGAGCGGCATTGTCATTAATTGGGATGGTGGCACAAACCCCTGTTGTATTATTGATGATCCAAAGGCTGATTATGGAAATGTTAAAGAGATCTCTATTGAAAAAATTTGGAATAATCCAGAATATATTTCCTCAAGGTCAGAATTTGGGGATAAAAAAGAAATTACAAAAAATACAATTTGTAATATTTGTAAAAATCAAACTCACTCCAAAAGACTATCTAGAGTTGGTAAATCATTTGCAATCAAATTATGAAGTTAAAATTTGATGTTTTTAAAAATATTTTAATTAAGTTTTTTATTTTTATCAAAATAAAAAAAAAATGGAGAAGACCAAAAAAAGCTAAAATTATTATCTATGACCATTTATTCTCATTTTATTTTGAAAAATATTTAAAAGATAAAGATTATGTAATTTATCATAACAGAATACAAAGTGATACAGAAATAAATGTTTTCATAATACTGCAGTGTCTAATAAATTTTGACTTTAAATTTAAAACTTACAGAAAAAGATTTTTTTCTTACGTTAATCCTGAAATTGTAATTACTATGTTTGATAATAACCCGACTTTCTATAAGCTGAAGTCAGAATTCCCTCAACTAACAACTATAGCAGTTCAAAAAGCTTGGAAATACGATGTAGAATTCGACATTATTTATCATCGCCATAAAAAAAAGGATCTAGGCTATCAGTGTGATTATTTATTCTGTTATAATAAGTTTATTGCTGAAATATATTCTCAATTTATCAAAACAAAAAAAATTTTTACAATTGGATCATTTTTATCTAATTCTGAAGAACCAAGTAATGAAAAAAAAGATTATATAATATATATTTCTCAGTGGAGAAATTATAACAAATCTGAAAAATTTCATAAAAATTTAAATCTTGGAGATTGGCAAAAAAATGAAAAAATATTTTTAGAAAAACTTATTTCCTTTGTAGAGAAAAATTCTTACAATCTTAAAGTTCTTGGAAAAACAAAACTACATACCAAAAATGAGAAAATATATTATGATGAAATTTTTGGTAAAAATTATGAATTTATTTATCAAAGTGAAAAAAGAGAAAATTACAAAATTCTCGATGCAGCAAAACTTACAGTTTCTCTTGACTCTACTCTTGCTTATGAAAATTTAGCAAGAGGCAATAAAACAGTTTTTTTTTCAATAAGAAACGACGAAAAATTAAATTTTGATATGATAAGGTTCTGTTGGCCAGAGAGAAAAAATGAAATTGGCCCTAATTGGACTAACTCACTTTCAAATACTGAATTCAGCAGAGTTTTTTCAATCATTGACTTAAATGAAATTAAATGGAGAGAGATATGTAAGAAATATTTCGAAGATACTTTGATCTTTGATTTAAATAATTCTCAATTCTCAAAATTACTAAAGGAAATAAACTAAAAAAAATGAATATTAAAATCCCAAAAAATAGGAGTTTAGACTATATTAAAAAATATTTTAAATCTTGTAAATTAGAAGAATTGTCAAAAAAACATTTTGATCATTATAAAATGAGTGTAAATGATGTTTTTGGATCAAAATATTATCCACCTGACCTTAGATTGCTCTACAGACTTCATCAGTTAGTAATTTTAAATAAGAGGACTACTATTACAGAAATGGGTTCTGGATGGTCAACTCTTGTTTTTTCTTCGGCTTTAATTGAAAATAAAAAGAAATACAGTAAAGAAGTTAAGAAGTTGAGAAGAAATAATCCTTTTGAATTATTTGTACTAGAAGATATTAAAAAATATAAAGATTTTAATAAGAAAAAAAATTCTGATTTTTTAAAAAAAAATTCCACAAAAATCGAAGTTCACTGGCTTAATACTAAGGCAAAAATGGTTAGTTATAATGGAATGTTTGCAACAGAATATAACAAGCTTCCTTTTTGCAGCCCTGATTTTATTTATTTAGATGGTCCCTCACAGTTTAGTATTAAAAATAAAATAAATAATTTTTCGACAGCCCACAAAGATATTGTTCCTATAGGATGTGATCTGCTTAAAATTGAATATTTTCTTACTCCAGGTACTATCGTTGTTGTTGATGGAAGGGCAGCTACAGCTAAATTTTTGAGGGATAATTTTAAAAGAAAGTGGGTATATAAAAAAGATAAAAATTTTGATCAATATATATTTATATTAAATGATGTGTCTTTTGGAAAATGGAATAATTTGCAACTAGAGTTTTATAAAAAAGGCAAAATTTCTTGATATGCTTTTTTTTGAAAATTATAGTTTTAAAAATTTTTATACCTCTAAACAAAAAAAAAATATAAAAATTTTCTTTGTTTTATCTTTAGTTAGCATGACCCTTGAAATGCTTGGCATAGGGTTAATAATGCCTTTTTTATCAATTTTAATCGAGCCCATATATTCAGAAAAGTTTATGAACTATATCAATAATTTTGGCTTTAACCTTATAACTCAAGAAGATTTAATTATATTTTCAATTATATCAATTTTATGTGTTTTTTTTATTAAGACTATGTTCTTAAGCTATGTTGCTTTTCAACAAACAAAATTTTTAATTAATTTAAAAACAGAGGTTTCTAACAAGTTATTTAAAATTTACCTTTTAAAACCATTTGTTTTTCATTTAAATAATAATTCATCAAAATTGATTAGAGATTTAAATGACTCTAATTTTATTCTAGCAGTAACAAAATCTATTCTTACCTTAATAACAGAAATTATTTTAGTTATAGGTATAGTATCTCTAATGATTTTTGTAGAACCAATGGGTACTATAATTTCATTTTTGTTTATTTATTTAACTGGGTATCTATTTTATTTAATAGTTCAGAGGAAAGCTTCAAAATGGGGTCAAGATAGGAAACGCCATGAAGGAATAAAATTACAATGGCTACAACAAGGCTTTTCATCAATTAAAGATATCAAGATTATGAATAAGTTTAATTATTTTATAGAATCCTTTTCTAAACAAAATAAATTAACTAATGATACTCAATTTAAACAAGATTTTACTTTATCACTCCCAAGACATTGGTTGGAATTATTTACAGTAATTGGTTTTACTATTCTTTTATTTATAATAATAAGCTTTAATGAAGAGGTAGTAGACGTTATCCCCATTCTTGGTTTGTTTGCTGCAGCAGCATTTAGAATAATGCCATCAATAACTAGAATTATGAATTCATTTCAATCTATCAAGTTTGGTTTTCCAGTTGCGAAGACTTATATTAAAGAATTTTTAGATTTTGATAAAAAAATTGAATACAATGACAACATTAAAAAAATTCAATTTAAAGATTCAATAGAATTAATTAATGTAAGTTATACTTATCCTGATACAAATAGAAAAATACTTAATAATATAAACATCAAGATTCCCTTTGGTAACTCTATTGGAATTTTCGGAGATAGTGGTGTAGGTAAATCAACATTATTAAGTGTCTTTTTACAATTACTAAAACCTCAGTCTGGTAAAATTATTTTAGATGGAGAAGATACTGCAAATTTTACAAGACAATGGCAGAATATCATGGGTTATGTTCCTCAAAATGTATATTTAAATGATGATACTTTAATGAAAAATATAGCTTTAGGTGTTAATGAAGATCAGATAGACATAAAAAAAATTAACGAAGTTACCAAAAGATTGAAGTTAGATAAATTTATTAACAGTTTAAAAGATGGTTTTCACACTAAAGTTGGTGAATTCGGAGACAGAATATCAGGTGGCCAAAGACAAAGGATAGGTATTGCTAGAGCATTATATAAAGACCCTCAAATTTTGATTTTGGATGAATATACTAATGCATTAGATATAGAAACAGAAAAAGAAATCGTGAAAGAGGTAAATTCACTGAAATCTAATAAAACAATTATTACAATTACCCATAAAAGCTCATCACTTAAGTTTTGCGATAAAATCTACAAATTAACAGAAAAAGAGGGTCTTATAAAAAATGAAAAATAAAAAAAAATTAAATTTTGAAAAATTAATTAAAAACAAAACATATTTTATTGCTGATATTGCTGCTAATCACGATGGGAGCCTAAAAAGAGCCAAAAAGCTTATAAGATTATGTGCGTTAGCAGGAGCTGATGCAGCAAAATTTCAACATTTTAAAGCAGAAACGATAGTTAGCAACTATGGGTTTGAAAAAATGAAAAGACTTTCTCATCAAAAAAAATGGAAAAAAAGTGTTTTTGAAGTTTATAAAGCTGCAAGTATTAATCCAAAATGGAATTCAGCATTATTAAAAGAATGTAAAAAAAACAAAATAGATTATATGACAGCTCCATATGACTTAGAATATGTTGAAAGTGTGAATAAATATATTTCAGCTTATAAAATTGGTTCAGGCGACATAACTTGGAAAAAAATTCTTATCAAGATAGCAAAACAAAAAAAACCAATCATACTTGCTACTGGTGCCTCTAATTTTGATGATGTAAAAAAGGCTGTGAAAATAATTCAAAAATTTAACAAATCAAAATTGGTATTAATGCAATGTAACACCAATTATACTAACAGTATGGAAAATTTTTTACATCTCAATCTAAAAGTTTTGAATCAATATAAAAGCTTTTTTAGAAATAAAGTCATTTTGGGTCTGAGTGACCATACTCCAGGCCATCAGAGTGTTATGGGTGCTGTTACAATGGGAGCAAAAGTTATCGAAAAACATTTTACTGATTCTAATTATAGAAATGGTCCCGATCACAAATTTTCAATGAATCCAAAAACCTGGAGTCAAATGGTTAAAGATGTGAGATTATTAGAAAAATCTTTAGGTGATGGCTATAAGAAAATCGAAAAAAATGAGAAAGAGTCTGCAATAATTCAAAGACGAGGAGCATGGCTTAAAAAAAATGTAGTCAAAGGAGAAAAATTGAATGAAGATATGATAGATTATTTAAGACCATCACCAAAAAACTCTATTGATATTTTTGAAATAAAAAAGTTTTTAGGAAAAAAATTTAGAAAATCGAAAAAAAAAAACTCATTAATTACTAAAAAATGTTTGATGAAATAATAATTATTCCATCTTTTAATGAATATTTTTCATTAAAGAAAATATTAAAATTATTACCAAAAAAGTATAAAATAATTGTTATTGACGATGGGTCAAATGATTCAACGTTTAAAATGTTAAATTTTTTAAAAATTGAGTCCATAAACAATAAAAAAAACATAGGTTATGAAAAATCTCTGATTAAAGCATTTAAATATATTATTGAAAAATACCCAAATACAAAAAATGTCATTACCTTCGATGCTGATGGTGAACATAAAGTATCAGACTTAGATAAGATAATAATGTTTTGTAAAATCAGAAAACCGTCTCTTTTAATTTGTAATAGAAAAAATTTAAATAGATTTAGTGAAAAATTTATCAATTATTTTTTTAAATTTAAATTTAATATTGAAGATCCACTCTCAGGTTTGAAGGTTTATAATTTGAAAATATTAAAAAAATATTTAGATAGAATAAAACCTGATTTTTTTTTAGTAAATTTAGCAAGAAAAATTTGCTCTCATAATCATAAAGTTTTAAATTTTCCAATTACATGTAACATTTTAAAGAATAGACAACCAAGAATTGGTAGTTATTTTTCTTCAAATATAAAAATTCTTAAAATATTGCTGATAATATAAATTATGAATTCTGATAAATATTATAATTTTGCTAAAAACGATCTATTTCCAATTTGCAGAAGTATTACAGGTAAAGGCACAGAGCAAACATTAAAAAAAATTAAAAAATTTTTTCCAAAATTAAAGATACATAAAATAAAATCAGGAACAAAAATATTTGATTGGAAAATACCCGATGAATGGAATATAGAAGATGCATATGTAGTTGATAAGTATAAAAAAAAAATTATTAACTTCAAAATCAATAATTTACATATAGTTGGATATTCAAAACCGATAAAAAAAAAATTAATCAAAAAAGAATTATTAAATAAAATTTATTCCATTCCAACCCAACCTGATGCCATTCCTTACGTCACTTCTTATTATAAAAAGGATTGGGGTTTTTGCGCATCAGACACAACCAAAAAATCAATAATTAGAAATTATTCAAAAAATGATAAATTCAAAGTTGTAATTGATACTTCCTTTAAAAAAAATGGACATCTGCAATATGGAGAATATTTTATAAAAGGAAAATCAAGTAAAGAAATAATAATCTCAACTTATATTTGTCATCCTTCAATGGCAAATAATGAACTATCAGGCCCGATAGTATCAATGAGCTTAATGGATTATTTTTCTAAAATTAATAAACCAAATAAATCATTGCGATTTATATTCATTCCAGAGACAATAGGGAGTCTTGTATTTTTAAATAAAAATTTACAAAAACTTAAAAAAAATTTTTTAGCAGGATTTAATTTGACTTGTATTGGCGATGAAAGAATGCATTCTTGTATGCTATCAAAGTATAGTAATAGCATATCGGATAAAGCAATAATTAAAGCATATAAAAAACTTAAATTAAAATTTAAAAAATATTCTTTTTTAAAAAGAGCGTCAGATGAAAGGCAATATAATTCACCTGGTATAGATTTGCCATTTACGTCAGTATTTAGATCAAAATATCATGAGTATCCGGAATACCATACTTCAAAAGATGATTTTAAAATTGTTACAAAAAAAGGCATTAAAGGCTCATTTCAATTGTTGAAGTATGCTATTCAAATAATTCAAAAAAATGTATATCCAAAAACTAAGGTGTTAGGTGAACCAATGCTCAGCAAGAGAGGCCTTTATAGTACTATATCTTTAAAAGATAGTTGGAAGTCCTCAAGAAGTTATTTGGATGCACTTCAATTTTCTGATGGAATGAATGATTTGGAAAAAATCTCCAAATTAAGTAAAATTAACATTAAAGATTTAAAAAAAATTATAAAAATTTTACATAATCATAATTTGATAGATCTATGACCATAAGCATTAATTTAAGTTCAACTTCTTCTTTAATACCTGAAAATAGTTTATGGGAAAAAAAAGATTATTTAATAAATTTTGAAGATTTTGGAAATTTATTTTCAATATCAAAAAAAGATAAAAAAAAATTTAATTGTGAAGTAAAGGTAATATTTGCTGCTGATTTAATTGACTATAGTGATTTAAATTATAAAAAATTAAAATTTTATAAAGAAAAATTGTTAAAAATCATTGAAATGATTGATATCCAATCAAATAAAATTAATGAAAATATTATTTATTATTCATTTTACGATCAAAATGAATTTCATAACAAATCATATGAAGCATTAATATCTGAATTAAATTTTTTTTTCCAAAAAAATATTAATAGATTACTAGACAAAAAAAGTAATATTAAAATTATAAACCTTGATAAGCTTTTTTCGAATATAGGTTTTGAAAGAAATTTTGATTTAAGAAATTATTATTTAATGAAATCTAGATTTTCACTCGTGGGTATAAAAAATTTATCTAAGTCTATATTTTCAGAGCTATCTTTAAAAAAAGACAAAAAAAAAGTTCTTTTATTGGATTGTGATAATACTTTATGGGGTGGGGTTATTGGAGAAGATGGTTATAACAAAGTTCTGTTGGGAGATGAAGGAGTTGGATTAATTTTCAAAAATTTTCAAAAAATCATTAAAAAATTAGTTAATAATGGTGTGTTAATTGCACTCGTTAGTAAAAATAATGAGTCGGATGTTTTAGAAATATTTAGAAAAAATAAAAATATGATTTTAAAAGAAAAAGATATAACTGCAATGAAAGTAAATTGGCAAGAAAAATCAAAAAATATAATTGAGTTATCAAAAGAACTTAGCTTAGGTACTGAAAGTTTTGTTTTCTGGGATGATAATCCCATCGAGAGAAAAAAAGTTAAAATGAAAGTAAGAAATGTGACAGTTATTGATCCAAATAAAAATATTGAAGAGTGGCCAAAACAGTTAGCTAATCTAGATATTTTTAAAACTGGTAATTTTACAAAAGAAGATAAAATTAAAACTCAACTTTATAAAATTAGAGATAACTTTGAAAATAATAAAAAAAATTATAGTGATGAAATTCAATATCTCAAATCAATTAATATTTCTATTAAGACTCACGATATTAATAAAAATAATATTAATAGAGCCGAACAATTATGTAATAAAACTAATCAGTTCAATCTTAATTTAAAAAGATTAAATCAAAAAGAAATTTTAAAATTAGCACAAAAAAAAAACTATGATTTAAAAATGTTGTCCTTAAAAGATGATTATGGTGAACATGGTTTAATAGCTATATATGGAATTTATTTTAGTAAAGATAAATTTACAATTGATTTATTTGCTATGAGTTGTAGGGTTTTAGGAAGATATTTAGAAAACTGGATACTAAATAAAATCAAAAATTATGCAAAAGAAAAAAAAAAAGATTTTGTTTACGCTGATTTCATAGAAGGACCAAGAAATAATATATTTAAACAGTTTTTATTAGATAATGGATTTTTAGATATTGGAGGAAAAAAAAAATTTAGAACATTTAAAATGAAGACTTCAAACAAAGTAAAATATTTAGAAATTTATGAAAAAAATAGATGAAAAATTAAAGAAGTGCTTAAAAATAATATTTAAAAAAAATGATATTAAAAATATTAATAAATTGAAAATTGGTTCCTACAAAGAATGGGACTCTCTAAGTCATTTTAATTTACTTTTACAAATTGAAAAGGAATTTAAGATAAGGTTTAGTACAAATGATTTTTCAACTCTTATTACGATCAACAATATATCAAAAAAAATAAAGCAAAAAATTGGAAAGTAAAATTAAGAAACTTTTAAAAGAACTAAAAATTTCAAATGGTGATCATTTGATGTTGCACGGAAATCTTGCGATATTAAATCAAGCAGATAAAAAAAATGAAATTGAAACTGAACTAAATTTTTTTTTAAAGTTTTTAAAAAAAAAAATAGGAAAAAATGGTATAATCTTAATACCAACATTTACCTATAATTTTTGTTCAAATAAGCTGTTTAATGTTTATGAATCTAGAAGTGAGCTGGGAATGTTTAGTGAACTATCAAGAAAATTAATAAAAAAAAGAACATCTCACCCTATTTTTAGTTTTACTTTTATGGGAAATAAAAAAGAATATACCAAAAGTTCACTAAATACATGTTTTGGTGAGGGCTCAATTTTCAATCATTTTAGGGAAAATAATGGAAAAATAATATGTCTGGGTTGTGGCTTTGGCACTATCACTTTTCTTCATCACATCGAGGAAATGTCCAAAGTTGATTATAGAAAATCAAAGATTTTTTCTGGATATATTAAAAAGGAAAATAATTTAAAAAAAATTTATACAAAATATTTTGTTAGAAAAAATCGAAAAATCAAAAATAATTTTGAAAATTTTGAGAAATATTTAAAAAAAAAGAAATCTATTAACTATATTAAATTTGATAGATTTCACGTGATCAAGATTAATTCTAGAAAAATGTTTGAGCTTGGAATTGATATTCTTAAAAAAAAACCAAATTTCTTTATATGATTAAAAAAAAATTTATCATAACACAAAATGAAGGAAAAAAATTTTCAGTGGATAGTGGTGACAATAATAAGATACATTTAAATCAAAACTATGCCTATAATTCTATTTTTGGAAAAAAAATATGTTTTGGTTCACTTGTTTTAATTAAGATTTTAAAATTAGTTAAAGTTTCGTTTAAAGATAATTTTCATTTAAAGGTTTCATTTAATCAGCCTGTTTTTTATGAAATACCAATTTATATTCATATTAGCAATAAAAAAAAAAAGAAAGATTTAATTGAAATTTATCAATTGAATAAATTTATTGGGATCATAGAGCTAAATAAAAAAATATTTTTTCAAAGCAATCCAAAAAATGAAATTATTAATAAAAAGTTTAAAAAAAGAATTAGTAAAAAACTAATATTTAAAAAGATAAATCATAAATCAACTAATAAATTTAAATTAAATAATTTAATGATGAGGCTTAGTAAATATGTAGGGGTATATTATCCCGGGGAAAATTCTTTGATATTAGAAATAGAAATTTTTTATAATAAGGATTTAAACTCAAAGAAATTTCAAATTGGTTCATTTGAATATGATAAAAGATTTAGACTAATTAACAACAATATGAAATTTGGAAATTTTCTTATTTTTTTTAAATCATTACACAGACCTAAATTTGATTTGAATAAAAAATATGAATACCCTGAACAAATTAAGAAAATTATTAATAATTTAAAAGACAATATTTTAATAATAGGTTCCAGCCAAGGTATTGGTTTGCAATTTTTAAAATTATTCAAAATCAATAAAAAGATTAAAATTTTTGCTACATACAATAATAATAAAATTAAGATAAATGCCCCAAATATTTATAAGATTAAACTAGATATAAGGAAAGATTTTAATAAACTATTTAGAATTATTAAAAAAAATTCTCCCTTAAAAATATTTTATTTTGCGTCAGATAAAATATATTTTGAAAAAAAATTAGATAATAAGATTAAACAGAGTTATAAATTTTTTTTCATAGATACACCATTAAATATAGTAAAAAGGAATATTAAAGATAATAAAATTTTATTTTTTTACCCATCAACAACAAATATTAGCATTGATAAAAATTCTTATTATTCAAAAATAAAATTAGTTGCTGAAAAAAAGTTAAACCAACTTAAAAAAAAGGCAAAAATGAAAATCTTATTGCATCGATTTCCAGCAATTTACTCTAGGCAATCAATTAATTTATTTAATAGAGAGCCCATATCACTAATAACTTATTTAGAAAAAAATAGTAATTTATTAAAACATATTGTAAACAAAAATCTAATTTAAAGATGTTTAAAATTTTTAATTCTCATGACACCTAAGTTGAATAACAATTCACACATTTTTTTTAATAAAAATAATAAAATTAAGAATTATTTAGCTGCCATTGCTATAGGTAAAAAACATTATAAAGAATGGAAAAAATATATCTATCCAACATGGAAAGCCTATTCTAAAAAAAATAATTTAGGAATTATCATCATTAAAAAAAATTTAGTTAATAAAAAAAGTTTTTTTTGGAAGAAACCAACATGGCAAAGATTATTGATTGGACAATATATAAAAGTAAATAAATTAAATATTTCAAATATATGTGTGTTAGATACAGATATTTTTATTAATGAATTGTCACCAAATATTTTTGAACAATCAAATACAAGTAAAATTTCTGTTGTTCACTTACATAAAAACCTTCCTTATTCTCAATCAGATTATAAGCTTCGGGAAAGAATAGTTTATTTAAGGCGTTATTTTTTAGATCGCTCGTATCCCTTAAGAAGTTCAATCACAGCTGCGCCAAAAGAAATTTATAAAAACTATAAACTTAAAAGTTCTGCTAATGATTATTTTCAGGCTGGTGTAATGGTTTATAAAATAAATAAATATTATAAACCTCTTTATAAAATTTATATTAAATATTGTTCAAAAGTTAATAAAAAAAAATTTAGAGGTGTAGAAATACCCTTGAACTATGAATTAACAAAAAATATTAAAAGCTTACATTGGTTAAATTATAAATTTCAAACAAATTGGCTTTATGAATTAGCTGACAAATATTCATTCTTATACAGAGTAAAAAAAAATTATAGAGAAATTAAGAAATATTGTGCTGAAGAAATTATTTTAAATTCGTATTTTTTGCATTTTGCTGGAACATTTAAAGATGCTGCACATGTTTGGAAAATTAATAATTTTTTTAGTAATAAAAAATTGACGAAAATAAATTTTATTTTTAATTCTAAACAAAAAAAATTAAAACCAAAGTTTAAAAAATAAGCTTTGAATGAAAAAAAAAATTATTTTTATACAATCATTTAAATTTTTAGATTTTCATTATATTCAATATGAAATTGATAATTTAAAAAAATATTTTAAAGTAGAGTGTCATGACTTAACATTAATTAAAAACAAGAAAATAGAATTTCACTACAAATATTTAAAAAATAATTTCAAAATTAAAAAATTTAATAATTTGGAAAATTGGGAAAAAAAAATCCTTAAAGAGTCAAATAAATATGGTAGTAAACTAATAATCTGTTTTTTGCACTTTCCAACTACATTTAACGAGTTACACATTTACTGGAAATTATTAAAAAAAAAAATGAATGTTTGTATATTTAATTCTAATAGCATGATTTCATTAAATCAAATTAAAGATCAAAAATTTTATAAGGTTTTATCTTATAAAATAATAAGATTATTAACTAGACCAAAACAAATAATAAACTACAAAAAAATTTCTCTAATTAATTTCATTATAGAAAAAATTTCAAAAAATGTTTACCCAAAATATATATTTGTAAATTCTAAAAAAGATTATTTAAACTATAAAAGAAAGTGGAAAAATTCAAAAATTTTCAGACTTCATAGTTGGGATGGATCTAAAGTTATAAATTTTAAGAATAAAAAAAAAATTAAGAGTAAAAAAATAGCAACTTATTTGAGTGCTTTTTCCTTAAAATCTGCAAGTGACTCAGCAAATTACAATACATCTCGAAGAGAAAACACTAAAAAAGTTTTAAATTCACTAAATAACTTTTTTGATAATTTAGAAAAAAATTTTGGATTTAAGATAAATATAGCGAAACATCCAAGAGAAGAAGATAATTTTAACTCTCCAATTTATAAAAACAAAAAACGGTTTGCATCTAAATATTTGACTGGCAAGTTAATTTATAATTCTAAGCTGGTTATAACAACTATGTCTACTGCAATTTCTTATGCAGCAATTTTTAAAAAACCAATATTATTTATAATTACAAATGAACATTATAAAAATAAATCACTTGTCCAATATACCAATGGTATATCCAATTACTTCAAAAGTAATTTGATCAATATTGATAATAGAAAAAATTTTAAAGTTAATCTTAAATTAAGCAATTATACATTGAACAAATATGAATATTTTAAGAGAGATTATTTAATTAATGAAAAATTTCGGAACTTACAGAATAGTCAATTATTAATAAAGCTATTGAAGTAAAATTTAGTCAAAATTTCTTTGGATAAAAATGAATATAAATAAATTATGCTTCCATAAAATAAGATATAGTGTAGAAAATATTTAAGGTATCTATTATTAAAAAAAATATGATATTTATTTATAATTAAATAATGTTTCAAAATAAATCGATTTTAATTACTGGTGGGACAGGTTCTTTTGGAAAGGATTTTTGTATTTTTCTAATAAAGAAAAAAATACCTTTTCGGAAAATTGTTTTATTCAGTAGAGATGAATTTAAACAAAGTAACTTTTCTGACTATCTAAAGATGAACTTTCCAAAAGAATTTAAAAAAATTCGATTTATCATCGGAGATGTTAGGGATGCTAATCGACTAAAATATGCATTGAACGATATAGATATTTTAATTCATGCGGCAGCATTAAAACAGGTACCTGCTGCAGAATATAATCCTATTGAATTTGTAAAAACAAATATATTAGGTGCTCAAAATATTATTGAGGCTTGTTTTTCAAACAATGTACAAAAAGTTATAGCCTTGTCCACAGATAAAGCTGTTGCACCAAAAAATTTGTATGGAGCAACAAAACTTTGTTCTGATAAACTTTTTATTTCTGCAAATAATATAATTGGAAAAAAGAAAACAAAATTTTCAGTTGTTAGATATGGAAACGTTAATTCCTCAAGAGGCTCTGTGATACCATTATTTATGCATTATAATAAAATTGGGAAAACTCTGCCAGTGACAGATTTAGAAATGACCAGATTTAGTATTACAATGAATGATGCAATTAACTTAGTTTTTAATGCAATAAAAAAAAGTTTTGGTGGAGAAATATTTATTCCAAAAATTTCTTCTTATAAATTATCAGACCTTGTTAAGGCAATTAATCCAAAGAAAGGATTTAAAATTATTGGGGTAAGGTTCGGTGAAAAAATGCATGAAGAATTAATTAATTTTGACGAATCTGAACACATATATGATTTTGGTAAATATTATATTCATTTAACAGACAACTTAATTTCTGGTGATATTCAAAAATCAATCAAAAAAATTCAAAATAAAAAAGTAAAAAAAAAATTTTCATATAATTCCAAAGATAATTCTTATCTATCAATTCAAGATTTAAAAAAGTTAATTGTAGAAAATAAATAAATGATTTTTGCAATAATTCCAGCAAGAGGCGGAAGCAAAAGAATTAAAAATAAAAATATTATCAAATTTTTCCAAAAGCCAATCATAGGATGGACTATAAAAGAATTAAAAAAATTAAAGAAAAAAAAGTTAATTGATAAAATAGTTGTTAGTTCAGACAGTAGTAAAATATTAAATACTTCCAAAAAGTTTGGAGCTGATATTTTTGTTAAAAGAACAAAAAAATTATCTAATGATAAATCACCATTTCAATTAGCAATTGTAGATGTAATTAAAAAGTTAATTAGCCAGGATTACCATGTTTCAGAAGTTATAGTTGTGTTCCCTTCTGCAGTATTAATTGGTGCAAACGATATTGCTTCGGCATTGAAATTTTTTAGAAAAAATAAAAATTCATTTGTTATTTCTATCTCAAAATACCCTCATCCACCTCAAAGAGCATATGCAAAATCAAATACTAATAAACTCTCTTTCATAAATAAAAAGCATGAACTTAAAAACACTCAGAATTTACGTGAATTATTTCATGATGCTGGCCAATTTTATATTGGAAACAAGGAATTATGGTTATCAAAAAAAATTCATTCAAATTCCAGAGGCTTTTTATTATCAAGACTTAAATCTGTAGACTTAGATACAAAAGAAGATTTAACTTTATTAAAATTTTTATTTTCAAAAAAGAAAAAATGAAAAAAAAAATTGCAATTATTGGAGCAGGTTTTTTTGGTGTTGCAGCAGCATTAATATTATCAAAAAAACACAAAGTTGATCTTTACGAAAAAAAAAAAACTATTTTAAATGGTGCATCAAAAGCTAATCAAATGAGGTTTCATCAAGGCTACCATTATCCACGATCTATTGAAACATTAAATGAGGTTAAAAAATTTAACAAGTCTTTTATAAAATTTTATGGAAATGGTATATTGGGAAAAACAAATAACTATTATGCTGTCAGCAAGCATAAGTCAAAAACTACTTATGATAAATTTTTAAAATTTTTAAATAAAAACAAACTATTTTTTAAAAAGGTTAAAAATAAAAATTTTAGTAACCATGTTTCTGAACCTATTTTGTCGGATGAGAAAAATTTAAACTATTTTATTATTAAAAAAAAAATTTTATCAAAGTTAAAAAGTTCAAAAATTAATTTAATTCTAAATAAAAAAATTCAAAAAAAAGATTTAGTAAATTATGACAAAATTATAATTGCTTGTTATGATCAAAATAATATTGTTTTAAAAGATTTAGGTGTTAAGCCGAAAAAAAAATATAAATATGAATTGGTAGAAAAAATAATAATTAAATTGCCTAAAAAATTTAAAAAAGAAAGTTTTATGGTTTTAGATGGAAAGTTTGTATCTTTAGATCCTTATTTGGGCACTAATTATCATCTATTAAGCGATGTAAAATTTTCTAAAATTGAGATTATCGAAGATTATTTTCCAAGATTTAAAAGTTCTAAAAAAAAATTCATTAATAAGGGTATCGTTAAAAATATAAAAGTTTCAAGATTTAATAAATTTATAAATAATTCTAAAGATTTTTTACCATTTTTAAAAAAGGCAAAATATATAGGATCATTTTTTG
>MDTC01043918.1_pt1 | contig 17509 bp, 8 predicted proteins | sample 811181 | NCBI WGS metagenome assembly MDTC01 (sample SAMN05326644, study PRJNA326480) | marine metagenome | isolation source: seawater | place: Pacific Ocean: North | collected 2011 | reverse complement strand
TCCTTGAAAGTGGTTCATTCGTCCTATTGGAGTAGTTATTGTCCCGCATTCTGCGTGCCGCAAATCGGACAAAAACGCCAATATGGGTCTAAACCAATACCGCAACCTCTGCAATGCACGCCTGAACGGATCGTGGGTTGTACATTGACTGCCGGTTGTGACTGATTCCATCCCTGCTGGGGTTGCTGGTTCCAACCCTGTTGTTGCTGAGGTTGTTGGTTCCAACCTTGTTGTTGCTGGGGTTGTTGGTTCCAACCTTGCTGTTGCTGGGGTTGTTGATTCCAAGTCTGCTGCTGCGGTTGTGCTGCGGGAGGTTGTTGTGATTCCTGTTTGACGGGCTGAGGTTGTTGACTTAGCGGCTTACGGACGGGAGCAACTGGCTTTGGAAGTCCAATTGTTTTCTCAGCTGCGGGAGATGAAATGAATTCCGAGAGAGAAACAGAACCATCACCATCGGTATCTGCTTCTTGGTGAAGAATGGTTGCTTCCTCGATGGAGGTGCCGGTCGCTACGGCGAGTTCTTCGACTGACAATTGCTCATTTCCATCAGAATCAGCAGCCAAAAAGTGCTCAGCTGCGCTAACAAAGGGTTCCGGCTCCGGCTCCGGCTCCGGCTCTGGTTCTGGTTCAGGCTCTGGCTCTGGCTCTGGTTCCGGCACTGGCTCTGGCTCTGGCTCTGGCTCAGGTTGTGGAGGCTGGGCCTGTTCATCAGACAAGCCGATGTCAAATGCACCTGCGAAGGCATCTTCTTCTGCCTTCGCCACTTGTTTTTGATTTGAGACGTCCAATACTGCTTCCTGTTGCACAACTGGTTCGACGGTCGGGAGTTCGACGACCGTTTGTTGGGGAATAGGAACGGTCGCCTGAGGAAGTTCAACTGAACTTTTTTCAGGAGTTGCAAGAGGAACTTCGACTGGCATTTCCACCTTCGCCACCGGTGCAGACGGTACCGGTTTCGATAGAATTGCGGCCGATGCAGCACCACCACTCGCAAGTGAAGCAAGAGGCAAAGCGTGACCAGCAACATCAAGCGCAGCCACAAGTTCATCAGCGACAGTGAGAAGAGTTTGCAAATGTTGCTCTGGTGAAGCAAAGAGTGCTTCGATGCCTTCAAGATAGCGCACGACTTCTTGCTCCCCACCTGTAGTTGAAGCAATAGCGAGCAACTTGAGTAAACGCATTGGGTCAGTAAGGGTGCTGAGATTCTCTAGTTCATCACTTGAAAGTGATGGTGAATTTCCACTCACCACGCCCCCTGAATCAGGTATACCGAGGAAGTTCGCCAATGGGTCACCCATGCTCATGATTCCAAGGTGCCCTGCCACGAGATAGTATATTTCTCCACCTTCACACCTGAGCCGTTCACTCGCAGCTTCAAAATCAAATTCTCCAGAAAGCAAGACTATGTCTGAAAGATGCGTGAAAAATTGAACCATCGCCTCATTGCGAGGCAGAGCCATCAGCGTGTGGAGCATGTCAGATGATTCAACAACGCCGAAATAGGCAGCAGCATCGTCCACTTCAATACCGTCCGGCATGGAAGCCCCTTGAAGTTCATCGTCTGCGATTCGAAAGCCCCCTTACCGTGTCCAATTGAATGCCGTTCTTGAGTATGATGCAATCAGCCTCTGAAAGTTGTACGCTATGCATCCCCATTTCAGCGACTCCGAGCGATGTTGAAGATGGCACGTGATTGTGGTGCAGACCAGCCGGTTTCCTGCAACTGCATCATAATCGTTCGCTCGTCATCCCCATCGTCAAGCGATGAGCGAGCCCAATCAGCCGCCGCTTCTCTGTCCTCGGTTTGCCAGTCTTCAAAGATTGAAAGGTCGACCTTCAATTTCGCCTTCCGCACTTTCGCGCTACCGTCCTGAGGTTCTTCTACCGGATCCTCATCGAAGTTGAGGTTGTTGGTCGGCGGTCTACTGGTTCGTTTCGGGCCGCTTGGAGATGATGAGCCGCGTGGAGGGCCGCTTGGAGTCGGGGAAGAACGAGGGGGACCAGAGGGGCCTCGCTTTGGAGGACCAGAAGGTCCGCTGGAAGGCGGAGGCGATGAAGGCCCTCGCGCTGGAGCTGCGCGCTGAGTCGTCTTTGGTTTGTTCATGAATCCAAGGGGGTCCTCGTCATACTCGTCGTCCCAATCCTCTTCATCATCATCATCGTCATCGTCGAAATCAAAGTCATTTCTTCGCAGGAATCGAATTAGGACAAGACCTGCAATGATGACCCCAACCACCGCTCCAGCGATAGAGAGGGTGGTGGTCGACATCCCAAATACGCCCGATGAATCGCCACTGGATTCACTGGATACCGCTGGACAGCCATCAGAGAACCCGTCGTCTCCTGCCGGTTCTTCTGGACAATTGTCCATGTTGTCGAATACGCCATCACCGTCTGTGTCACGTTGTGAAAGTGAACATCCGTTTTCATCTACGAGGTCTTTTTGAGCGTAGGGAGTGTTCGGGCATAGATCGGGTGATGAACCGGTTAGATTGTCTCCATACCCGTCGTAATCCGAGTCTTCCCACTGAGTGGGGTCACCAGCGAGTCCTTGTGGTTCGAATTCGTCTCGATATCCGTCTCCATCGTCGATACATCCGAGGAAATCAATGAATGATGAACCGTTTTCTGTCGGGCAATCATCGGCATTCAAACCAGCGGAATTGTCACCGTAGCCATCACCGTCTTGATCCCACCACTGATTCAAGTCAGTAGGGAAGGCGTCACCTTCTTGGTTTTCTCGTAATCCAGTAATCTGATTGATTGTGAAAGTGTAAACGCCAGAATAACCATCGCCATCGAGGTCATTTTCCAAAGCAGAAGTGTCCACGCAGCCTGTCGAATCGACGGGGAAACCAGTGGCAGTGTCGGCGCACAGATCGTCGGCATCGTAGACACCATCACCGTCAGTGTCACGCTGGCTTTCAGAACATCCCACTGAGTTCGCTGTTTCAGATGGTGGAGTGAAAGAACACTGGTCAATCGGGTCTACCACTCCGTCTCCATCCGTGTCGGTTTCACGTTGTGAGTCGCTGCATCCATCGACATCAACTTCGACGTTCATATTAGTCTGAGGACAGAGGTCTGCATCGTTGAAGATTCCATCTGAATCGTCGTCCAACTGATTGGCAGCGCATCCTACAGAGTTGACGGAAAGACCTTCATCTGTGTTTTCACAAATGTCTTCTTCGTTGGGAATAAAGTCTCCATCGTCGTCTGAATCATCGATGAATCGACAACCAAAACCTGCAGTACCCTCACGCACACCCGGGTCTGCAGGGCACTTGTCCGCCTCAAACCCGTTCGGGTTGTCACCAAATCCATCGTCGTCGAAATCAAGCCATTGTGTCTTTTCCAACGGGAACGAATCCTCAGAATCCATCCAACCATCTCCATCGGTATCAGGGCAACCGGGATACGGAAGCGTAGAATTTCCGAACACACCGGGGCATCCGTCAAGCACTAAACCGTCTCCGTTGAAGGAGGAGTTGTTTGATGAAGAATCGTACAGCGGAGTCCATCTGTCCGGCAAGCCGTCTGAATCATTGTCTTCAGCTGCCGCTGGATTGTCGGGGAATCTGTCAGGGTTCGTGGCGCCAACTGAACTGTTGTCACCGTATCCATCTCCGTCACTGTCCCCCCACTGAGTTCCGTCAAAGGGCCAATAGTCTGCCCCGTCGGAGTAGTTCCATTCGTATTCTGTGCCGAGATTTGCAGGGTCTGATGCCCCGTCAAAATCACTGTCAAGGCATCCGTTTCGGTCCCTCCATGAAGCACCCCACACCGTAGGACAAGCATCTCCAGTGACCCAATCAGAGACGTTGTCTCCCCACCCATCACCGTCGTAATCACGGTATTGTGAAGGGTTGTGAGGGAAGCGGTCGCCGAAGGGTTGGGTTTGATCGTAATCCGTGATGCAGCAATCAGGCCCGTAATTATCGCCGTAGCCATCACCGTCAGAATCTTTGGCTAGTTTCCAGTTGAAGAAGTACATGTCTCCATCGATGTACAGCGCCCCGTTGTCGGACCACCCATCTTGGTCCATGTCCCTGCATCCAAGACGGTCAATCCACGAACTACCGCTGATGTCAATACACTGGTCCATGGTATCTGATACGCCGTCAGAGTCGTAATCGGCACAACCATACGAATAGCGGTTTGAAGCCCCGTTGGTAGAAGTGCAATCATCGAACTGTGGGCCAAGCGCATTATCTCCAAAGCCGTCACCATCGCTGTCGCCCCACTGATTTCCGAGCAGTGGTAGTTCGTCCAGCGCATCGAACACGAGGTCCCTGTCGGCGTCTGGATACAGTCGAAGAACCTCGACGTCAGACAGGACGCTATCGTGAATTGCAAGGTGCAGTGTGTTGTTGCTGTCCATGTAAAGGCCGACAGTTCCGGTTGCCGTAACGTCTCCAAAGGTGAAACTGTTCCAAGTATTGAAAGTCATATTTGTCTCGCCAAGGTACGATTCTGGTAACGCATGCGAGTAATGAGAACCGATGCGCATCGTGTTCCACGTCAGCAGGTTGTTTTGACCAACGCTGGTCATCAGAATGAACGAATCATCCTCGACAAAGAGGTCCCATGCACCGTCTGCAGAAGCGGCAGGTTGGGAGCCGAATGAAAACCAGTCAAGTGAACCGTTTCGGAGATAGAGAGCGTTTGAGTTTGCGTCTCCTTTGACTGCCATAGCCGGCTGTCCGCCTCCTGTAAGGTCGAGGTTGAAACTTCCAACTGCACCACTGGGTTGGGCGAGTGTAGCAGAATTCCACGCCGAATTCTCTTCCCACTGTGTTACGTTCCATTGGCGTTCAAACACAGAAAGTGAGCCGGTTGATGTTAGCGTTGAAACGATGACGGTTCCATCGTCTGAAAGAGCGAGTTGAATGTTCGAGGCAGTATCCGTCAGCGAAGCGATAGGGTCGGGGATCAATGCCGTTCCGTTATGAATCCAGAGACTGAGATTTTTGTTGAGTCCGTCGTCGACGATAAGAGCGATCGCCAAATCCCCGTTTGGAAGATACATTACGGGGAAGAAATCTGATACTGCTTCGCCCTCATCACCGAGCAACGAAATACTCCACGTTCCATCGAAGTGTGCCATCTCAAGTTGGTTGAGGGTCGCATCGCGATAGATGAGTGTGGTCAAATCTGATGAATCGGTTGCAACGGATATTGGATTGGACAGGTCAAGACCCCCTTTGACAAAACTGCTGGTCCATCCTGAATCGTCCTCGATGCTGGTCAAAATTTGGTATCCGCCAACTCCCGGTGTTGCGTGCGCGATATGTTGGTGGCCCTGCGAGTCAAGTGCAGAGCCGAGGAAGGCCCCCATCGTACCGGTGGTCACTAGGCTCTTTTCGACAGCAACGTAACTGGTTGTTGATTGGTAGAGAAGTCCGTGTGAGTTCGAAGTTGAAAGTACAATTGGACGGCCAGAAGCAGTCGAAGCGTAGGCGTACGATGTCGAGTTGCCATTGGATTGTGCGAGAGTCTTATCGGCCCAGACCCCGGTAGGAGTACCGTCATCAGCGTGTTCAAGGAAGTGCAGTGAAGTGTCGTCAAAACCAAGCAGCATACTGGTTTCTCCCCGCGCTGATGTGGATAAATCAAGGAACGATAGTTCGTTGGTATAGGTGAACGTCGTGGATTCCCAGTCTTGTTCAGAATGAACGTCGAATGCATTGGTGAATGCACCATTCGAGTTGGATTTCGAACCAAGAATCACTTCGTTCAATCCATCACCATCAATGTCTCCCTGCGTGGCTATGATTTGGCCCTTGTATTCTTGAGATTCACCGGTTGCAAGCAATTGCCAGTCACTGATGAGGCCTGATGAAGAACCGAGTGCGATTTCGACAATGCCGTTCCTCGTAGCGCCCTGTTGCATAACTAACACGTCGTCGAAACCGTCTTCGTTGATGTCGCCAGCTGCTTGGAATGTATACCCCATGAGTGCGTTTGAACTTTCACCCTCTCGAGTCCAGTTGGGCGTTTCTGAGGTGATGCCTTGCGGACCTCCGTTGTACAGAACCAATACACCTGGTTGGTATTTGTTACTCAAAGAATCAAACAATTTTGAAAACATCATATCATCATAACCATCGTTGTCAATGTCGCCGATGTATTCAAGACTGAAACCGAACATCTTCCCTTGAACCAAGGTTTGGATTGAGAAGTCAGCACTGCCGTTGTAACCTGTTGAAGACCCGTAAAATATCTCGACTACGGGATAGCCTGAAAACGTATCAAGGTCGTTTGAATTTGAAATCAGTAAGTCGTCGTAACCATCTCCGTTAAGGTCACCAGATCCCGTCAAAGCATGCCCGAGTAGGGTCTCTTCCTGGGTTTGAGAGATGTTGCGGGCAAGGTCAAGCGAAGAAGTATTTCCGCTGAAAAGCACGACTTTACCTCTGTATGTTGCAGTGGAAGAACCGTCTGGTACCTGCTCCGTGAAATTTGCGGATACAACAGCCAAATCAGCGTACGAATCCCCGTTCATTCGCTCAATAGTTGCCATGTTCCAGCCGAGTGCATCACCGTTCATTCCAGTTGAGTTCCACCATGAAAGAGTGCTCAGCGCCGAAGTATTTCCAAGATATACATCCACTCGGCCGTGTCCTCCGGATTCGTTTAATTCAGTCACGTTCCATCCTGGCGAACCGATGGCAAGGTCAGTAAAACCGTCGTCGTTAAAGTCGCCTGCAGCCAATCCATGGCCAAATCTCTGAGCGTTTTGAGTTCCTACAACAACCCAATCTGCATTCGCAGAAAGGCCGGAGGGAGAACCATAGTACACTGACACTTGACCTGCTTCAGTGAGTCCTGAGCTTGTCGTGAATGAAGGTGTAGAAAATGCAACGTCATCGAAGCCGTCGCCGTTCAAGTCAGCCATCAGAAGTTCAGAGTGTTCGTCGTAAACCGATGCGGTAAGTTGCGTCCCGGCTGAAGGGTTAATTCGACCTTCGTTTTGTCCTGCGAGACTTCGAAGCAGTTGGAGGCTCGTGGTTGAATCTGAATACGAGGTCGTGACAATTTGCTCGACTGCATTGCTGTCAAGTCCCATGCCAATGTGTTCGGTGATGGCTGAATCACGGGCCAATACGCGATAGTCGTACAATTCACCATCATAGCGGATCAGCCGAACTTCGCCGTCAGAAGGAAGCGTGTAGGCCAAATGTACGACGTTGTTTGAATCGATTGCAAGTTCGAGTGATTGACCAATTGGACCGACTTCAAGCAGCGAATGATGCCAAATACCTCCGGATGAATTAAGTTGCCACATTGCACCTGATGTGTCCCGGAAAACAGCCCATTCCGATTGGTTTGAAAATGAACCAATGACAAAATCGGTTGGATTCATATCGTATTTGATGGTCATGGTTTGCCACGTATCACCGCTTTGATAAATCGAGTTACCGTAAGCCATGCGAGCATATTTGATGTTGGCATCATCGGCGTACAAGAGCGACTGACGGCCGTCTTCATTGACCAGCAGAGCGCAATCAACCAGATCATTGGACGACTGGGCATTGACGGTGTCTACCAAAGAAGATACCCACTGTGAAGTCGACGATTCAGTTGGATACGAAGTGGTTGTACCATCCAATGAACCAACGTAGACATCACCTGACTGGGTTGTCCAACATACGTCAAAACTCTCATCTGCGTTAAGATGGATGTCAGGCGTACCGATGCTCTGGTCCGGGAACTGTTCAAGCATCAATGCCATCCAGATATCGAGCGCTGATTCCTCACGAACAGTGGCGTCCGGAAGCCCGTCATAATTCAGCGTCGTGCCCGAGAATTCGTGGCTATACGCATCATCCAATCCGACATGATGGGCGTTTGTGAACACGGGAGTATCAGTCGCTTCAAGGGATTCTATCGCCGCAGGGTTTGCTAGTAAAGGAGCAAAGAGTTGCAGCAAAAACAACAGCGACAAGGTTAGGGCGACCGTTGGAAAAGTGCTGCCCCTCGGTTCCGCCATGCAGTCATGAGGTACCCGACCCTTCAAAACGCTTCTTGAGAATTGACGCCTATGACCCCCTACGGGGGTCAATGAGACCTCACTCATATCGTGGCAGAATCCTCGATGGATTGCTTTGAGAATGAGAAACGATTGGGGGTTGTATGGGCGAAGACCGCTATCTACTGGTTGCAAATGGTACGTGGCCGCGCGATGAGATTTGGCAGCCGCTTGTTACAAACGCCAAGCGAATCATTGCATGCGACGGAGCTGCCATGAAATGTGCAGAAATGGGTGTGAAGGTTGATGCGATTATCGGCGATATGGACAGCATTGACGCAGCGTATCTTGAAACCTTGAAAAAAGAGCAATCAACGTTACTTGTTCCTCGCACCGACCAAACTACGAATGATCTGGTGAAAGCGATGTACTGGGCGATAGAACAGGGCGCCGAACATCTCGATTTGATGGCTGTTGAAGGTGGCGATAGTGGGCATCAATTCGCCTCGATGATGGCGTTGTGTGAAGTGCCTTTCCAAAGCCAAATCCACACCAATACCTCAACTGTTGAACTGTTGCAAAATGGGGTGTATACAAATGCATCACTTCCGCGTGGAACCGTTTTTTCATTGTTCGCAATCGGTGAGGTGAAAGGGGTTACGATCAAAGGTTCCGAGTGGGATTTATCTTCAGTCGAACTCCTTCCAAGTACCCGTGGACTGCACAATGCAACAGCGTCCGATACGCTTGAAATTACGTGGAACAGTGGCACAGTACTGCTGTTTCTAAATCATCGGTCACTTCTGTGAATCCGGAAGATGTTGCCTCAGCATTTCTGAATACGAGCCTTCCCCGTCCCATTCTCGGGCAACCTCATCGATTCGAGCTTGTTCCAAAGTTGATTCCAAGCCACCCCAATCTTCGATAAGCCCCAATTTGAGTGCAGCCCGCGGTGTATAACCCGGTAGAAAATTACGCCATAAGAAAGGAACTCGGCCCGGAGTCACTCGATTCACTAAGCGAACAATGGAGGTGTTGCACGTGGTCAGCAAGGAATGGTACCATTCTGGCTTTTCAGCCAGTTGATTGGCTTTCTGAGCCAGACGAACCAGCATATGTTTGTCTTTTTCAGGCGGAGTGATGGCCCGAAACATGTAGTCCTTGTTTCCACGTCCGTTGGTTCGAAGACCTGTCAAGTCGCTTTCCATACCAACCAGAAGATACAACTCAAAATTTCGCCATAAGCCCGGCCATGGATGGTAGCGTTGCTTTTTTCTGCGCCGCGCTTCGAACGAAAAGGAAAGACAGGTCCCGTCATTAAACTCGAAGGTCAGGTAAGTATGCGCCATGCCATGAATCGAATGGAAGTGGTCAACCATGAACCAGATGTCCTTGAGTTCGTCTATTTTGACGGTCAATGAGTCAATCCAAGCCTCGTCACGGTCACGTGTAGTGCGCCAAAAGAAGTTCCGAACATTTGAGAAAGTAATGGCCTCATCCGTTATTTCTGCTGTTGTGATAAATTCGCAATCTGAATTCCAATCGTCGTCCACAACAGGTTGTTTGGGTCGGACGCGAATCAACCAAATGAGGGAAGGTAGTACGATGAAAAGCACGAATGCTATGAGAACGAGTTGCGCGAAAAAGTCCAGTACCATCACCACTTGTGCCAAATGCGTAATTGCGTATCCCCCCAATCGCTGCTACCGTCGGGATGCTGCCGCCACAACACACCTTCATCATCAGTCACGGTTGGAAGACCTTCGGTATTCGGTGAACCGTCGGGTAAAATCATTGGAGCAGGACCGAGATCTCGCACCAGGCCGATGTCGGATTCATCCTTGACACGTACAAGTAAAAAGAACACAACGATACACACGATGAGGCCCAAAGTACCGATAGAAAACCAACCTACTGATTCGGTAGGGGTTTCTTCCCCGAACGAGCGACTCGGCAAGGAAGCTGCTTCTTCTTCAGTGAGGGTTAACCCCGGCATTCGTACGAGGTTGACACCGTGCACGGTACGTATCTGTTCATCATTGATGACTTCTAACGTGATGAGATGGACACCTGCTGGCAATACTGTGCAGTCGTAGACCGTCGATTGATTGCCTTCGAGCACGGTACCTTGAACTGTCCAAATCTTATCGAACGATGTGAAATCGACATCGACCATGTTCGGAACCATGGTCAATTCACATGGTGAATCTGTCGTGTTCTCGTTTCCTTCGATAGAAAGAGAGAATGCAGGGGCTGGGCGATTGTTAATGGTGAGATTAAGCCATGATTCGGTTGTCTGGCCCAAATCGTTTCGATAGGCTTCTTTCAACGAATATTCTCCCGCAGGCCAGTGTGAGCAATCGAGTTGCGATTGATTATCAAGAACCGTAAATGGAGCACCAGAGAACGTTCGAATTCCTGAAGCGTCGTAGCGCGGGCCCGTTTCGTCAGCAAACAACCTGTCAATCGTGCACGAATCGCCAGTTTCAATCCAGGCTGGCGCTTCTAGATCAAGTACAATTTGTGGCGTTTTGAGTGCGGGTTTAAGCACATATGTCGGCAGGTTGATGCTGGTGATGCTGTCACCGTCTTGATTAACAAATTCGAGGCGGAGTGCGTGCTCACCTTGCGACCAAGCATCGTAAACAATACTTGCATTCGACTGTCCTGTGAACGACATGTATTGCTCTTCACGAACCTCCTTATCCTTGTGAAGGCCGTGCAGTCTGAGTTCAATTTCACTCCAGTCTGATGTGGAATTGAGAATCACGACAACGCGGATTGAATCTGGCTCTCCGTCTTGGTTCTGATCCATCGTATCGTTGCGAAGAGCAATGAGGGTAATGCCCTCTTCACTCAGTGCTTCCTCAAACGAATTCGTTTCGGCTCGTCCCTGCTCAACCAGTCCAACTGGAGCAACAAGGCAGCCCAGAACAAGACTGGCTAAAAGGAAGGGAAGAAGGCGTGATGGTTCACGCATCGGGAGCACCTCCGTCTTGGAGTGGGTCATTCTCGGGAGTTATGGGGTCCACTTCAGGTTGCCCTGGGAGTGGAAGAGGGTCCATGCCTTCAGGAACGGGTAAAGGTGGTAGGGAGGAGAGAGCAATCATTCCTTCAGGTGTTAATTCCATTGTCAATGCATCGAGATTCGCAGAATCTTTTGAATCAAATAACTCATCTTCAAGGTGTTCATTCTCGCGTCCCATTCGAACAACAAGTGCTGCTGCTGCACCTAAAATAAAGCCAAATCCAATGACCAAATACGTGAGCCAAGATGCTGCAGGATCTTCTCCTAAGATGGCCACTGCGGCGGAGAATTCGCCGTAGGAATTCGACCAGCCGTCACCGTTAGAGTCGAGGCATCCTTGCGTATCCCGAATCGATTGTCCGGCTTCCATCGGACAATCGTCTCGAAGAGCCCCGAGCGGTACATCTCCGAAACCGTCACCGTCTGAATCACGCCATTGCAACGATTCGGTAGGGAACGAGTCGGCGGTTCCAAACGGGTGGGCTTGCCAATTTTCTGTCGGGTCTGACCAGCCGTCTCCGTCAGTATCTCGGCAACCGAGGCGGTCAAGCAACGAGGTACCTCTCACCTCTGGACAAGCGTCGCCTTGATTCCCATCTTCGTCATCTCCAAAACCATCACCGTCAGAATCCCTGTACTGGGTTGGTTCATGGATGAAAGCATCACCAAGGTCAGACCAACCGTCGCCATCGGTATCTGGGCAACCCCAACGGTCTCCACCTGAAGAAGGTCCTACCGATGTTCCAGCTTGGTTCATACATCCATCTGCCGTTGTTCCAAGTGGATTGTCTCCACGGCCATCACCATCAATATCGTGCCACTGTGTACTGTCCATTGGCCAAGCATCACCCTTTCCTCCGGGACTTGCGAGCCACGAACTTGTTGGGTCAGACCATCCATCTTCGTCTGAATCTGGACATCCCCAGCGGTCGAATGTTGAGGCCCCTTCAGTGGTTCGACATCCATCGCCACGGTAAGCGTCGCGCACCGTTTGTCCGTCGAAATATTCCATGTTATCACCGTAACCGTCGCCATCGGTATCGGCCCACTGACTCATGTCAGTTGGGAATGCGTCAGCAAATCCATTGGGATGGGCAATCCAGTCATTGGTTGGATCTGAATAGCCGTCTTTGTCGACATCGCGGCAGCCCAGACGGTCAAAGTAGGAAATCCACCCTGACTCGACTTCTTCGGGTGATGAAAAGACGCATACGTCACCTTCATAGCCGTTTAAATTATCACCGTAGCCATCACCGTCCGTGTCGCGATATTGAGAAGGCGTGAATGGGAAATCATCGATTTGATACGCTCCGTAGGTTTGATTGTCTCCCCATCCATCTTCATCTGTATCAAGCCACTGCGTAGGGTTTTGGGGGAAATCATCGATGAGTTTGGCTCCTTCAGTTTGGTTATCGCCCCACCCATCAAAATCTTGGTCTCGCCACTGTGAAGGTTCGAGTGGGAATGCATCAGAACCGTTCATAACCGTCCAGTTCACATCCCCATCCGAGTACGTATCGCCGTCAGAATCAGTGCAACCATAACGGTCACCCGTGGAAGAACCGGTGATGAACGGGCAGGCGTCGGGGGTTGAAACGTTCACCAGCCATGAGCCAATTCCCCATCCAGCGCGACTGAGGTTCCAGTCCCCATCTTGCCAGTTGTCTCCGAAACCATCACCGTCAGTATCGTTCCACTGCGTGCCATCAAGCGGGAATGCATCGCCAAATCCAACCGGATGGGCGTACCATGCAGTGACTCCGTCGAGGGCCCCGGGGTCCTCATCCGAATACCCGTCACCATCTGAATCAAGACATCCGTAGCGGTCTTGGATAGAATAGCCACGGCGGAAAGGGCAGTGGTCTCCCTCGAATCCTTCGAGGTTATCCCCATAGCCGTCGTTATCGCTGTCCAGCCATTGGGTTTGTTCATTGACAAATGCATCCGCTCCGTTTTGCGGGCCCCATCCTGACTCCGGGTCCGACCAACCATCACCGTCAGAATCGGCACAGCCTTTTCGGTCGTTGGTCGAGGTACCAACAAAGTCATCACAATCATCATCGTTGTCAATGAAACCGTCTTCATCGAAGTCCCGATTTGCTTTGTCGATGGAAGGCGTGAGCGTGTAATCGAATCCGTCGTTACACCATGAATCATCCGCCTTCACTTTGACGTAAACATAACTGGCGGTGTTGACGGTTGTTGAGAGCACGTGCGATGCTGCGTTGTCATCTGCATAGGTGTCGACAATGAGGCCACCTTGAGCGTCGAGCAGTGAAAAACGTCCGGTCCAACCGTCGCCTGGACACCACCACGCAGGCCCATTGACCGTGCCCGAGAATGAAACTTGAACGATGTCGCCCTTGCGTGCTTCAATCTTCCAAAAGTCTGCTTTATCCTTGCCGTTATCGCAGTCGGGATCACAGACATACCCGTTGGAAGTAACGCCATCTGTGAGTGGATTTGCGCTTTGAGTATCGTCATCAGCAGCGACCAATGGAACCATGCACAGCATCAACGCGGCGAGGCTGAGGGCCATCAACCGCTTGGCGAGCATGATGATGCAATAGGTGGTGTGCCTATGAACACCACCCTTGTTTGTGGTTCACCCGTAGGGTGATTATTCATCCATGTAGCGAGGTGCGAGCGCCAAGTAATCCAGTTGGAACATTGGCATGCTTTGTGAAGAACGAATCGGTTGCGATACAATGCTATGAGACGATGAGACATCCCCACGAACGAACTTAATGTAGCGTTGCTCTTCGTTTTCTTCAAACGGATGCAAGCCAACATTTTCTTGATACGCTATACCCATCCAATCGCCCTCTGCCGAGACCACTGTTTCAAAGAAATCATGCAAAGCATGTGTATCGCCACTGGATTCTTCGTAAGCAGTCACGGTGTGGAGAGGAGTTGGATCTACAACACGGAAGTCCCACACATCACCTTCCATGGGGTGATGAAGCGCACCCGCGTAGAGGTACCAGTCTTTACCTGAAACGTATCCGTCCTCGCTGTCATCTTGGTCGTAATCAAGACCGTAGAAAGCCAATGTCACCACTTGATCTTCAGTGATTGAAACGAACGGATACATGTTGATTCCGCGATCAAATGCGGTTGCGTTCCACGACTGCCAACTGGTGCCATTATCGTAAGAAACTGCTACTCGCATTTCCCATGGCCCGGTGTTACCATTGGGGCAATCTGCCCATGCAACTACGACCATGCCACCTTCGTTGTTGTTCACAACCGGATATCCTTCGGGACAATTGCCCTCTCGAGGTCCTACATCAACGGGTTCTTGCCACGTTCCGTCACTGGGACTCGGCCCAGTTCCTCGACCGTATTCATCGCTGATTCGAACGTGGACAACTCCGGTTGAAGTGTCTGCGTCTTCTTGTGCCACAAACACATACGGCCCGTTGTTCTGAGCAGAGATTGTCGACCAGCCGCCTGGCATTGCATAGCATTGCGAGAACGGTGCTCGTCCCGTTTCGGAATGGTAGTACCAATACCGACCGGTATCTCCGGAGCACTCAGGAGGTGAAGCGCCGGAGTTACCAAGATAGTGGATGATCCCATCACCTTGAGCGGCAACCCAAGGTCGGTCATCGGCCGCCATTGTTTGCATTCGTTCGCAAACGTTTGGCGACATGTAGGAATTGCCACCGTCTTCAAACATGTGCCACCAATTGTCTTCTAAAGTCGTGTCCAAGTAATAGACGACGTCGTTTGCATCAACGGCGATGTCACCCTCATCCCCAAGGCATTCAGAACCGGCTCCAGCTGCTGACCCAACAAGGGAGTTACCCAAATTACCGGGGGTTGGATTGAAATTTTCGCCATGGTTCCAAGAGGCTCCACCGTCGTTCGAAATCCAAAACCATGACGCCCAATAATCCCAAGAAGTCATTTCTCCGTCTTCACAAGCATACCACGTATCGAGGTTTCCTCCAATAACTGGCGCAAATGGATTACCTTCTCCACCCCATCGTAAGTCTTTGTGTGCTGTCACGAAAAGATTTCCCTGGCTGTCGATAGAAAGACTGGGCTCATAGCCAATTCCGTAGCCTTCATACCCCGGTTCTTGACCATTATCTGGGTCGATACACTCCTCGTGACGGGGCATATATTCTGGCTCGCTCCATGTGAAGTAGACTTGGTCGCCTTGCAAGTCCTGTACAGTGTTTTCGACGTTCATACCGTTTGAAAAAGAAGGCCCCCATACTGCCGCTAAAAGCAGGGCGACAATAGCCACTGCAATGGTCGCACCAGCCGCTATATTGAGGTCTCGGGAGCCTGAAGACTGTTCGTCTTCGATTCGAATTGCCTCGGGAGCGTCGTTCGCCATGGACTGTTGTACGTAAGGAGTGCTTTGGAGGTTGCCCTTGTGGAAATCTATTGATTGCTCTCAGTTTTGCACAATTCGAGGTAGATGTTCTCGTAATCTTCCGCATTGTGCTCGTAGGTGTACTGGTCGAGAACCCGCTTGCGACCTCGGAGTGCCTGTTCTGTACGAGCTTGTGGGTCTGAAAGAGACCGGCATACGGCTTTAGCAAGGTCATCTGGGTCACCAGTGGTGAACAATTCTCCAACTGTCGAATCGATCATTTCAGTCAAGGGTGCCTGATTTACCGTAACCACGGGAGTTCCACTGGCCAGCGATTCCAACGGAATCAAACCTTGCCCTTCATAATAAGACGGATAGACGACCAAGTCAGCACTTCGGAAGTGCTGTGCAAGTTCATCAAAAGGCATCCCTGAACGGATGAATACAGCGTGACCAACACCTAATTTCTTGGCCTGTTTTTGCAGCGTTTTCGCCATGTGACCCCGGCCAATGATACACAGTCGAGCGCCGGGGAATTGTTCGAGGATTTTTGGCATCGCTCGCAGCAGTGTACGATGACCTTTTCGAGCGACTAAACGCCCGACTGCCAGCAAGAGAGGGGTTTCTTTTGATGCACGCCCACAGAGTGAATCTTCATCTGCTGCATCGTACCGTTTTCGCAATGATTCATGCTCGAGTTGCTCGTCTTCATCGTCGCCGTTTAACGGGCGAAACACGAGATGGTCTACGCCGTAAAGAATCGTTTCACATCGCCAGTTGACTGGTGGAACATACCAGCGTTGAAATTCCTGTTTCGTCGAGTCACTGATTGCAACGCAGACCGATGATTCCGTGAGTCCGGCCTGTTCGTATCGAGCGTACCATTTGGCGGTTGTTAGAATTGCTAAATCATTGGGGTTCTTCCACGTCGCCGATTCGCGATGTTTTGCAGCCAGCCTCATGCCTTCTCTCTCCCCAATCCAACTTCCGTTGAGTGCTGAAACAACCGGAGAAATGTTCTGTTCTACCCATCGGAATTCTTTTTCCTTCCAACTGACCAGTGGGAGGAGCGTGTGAACCACGTCGATTGGTTGTTGATTGTGCAGATGCCTTAGAGCCTTGAGCGCATGTCTTCCGTAGGAACGTGTGAAGGCCATGGGTGCTTTCAGCCAAGGAACTTCGATAACAGAAACCCCAACTTGGGAAGGTGCGGCGTCTTTGTGGGTGCGTGTAATAATGCTCACGTGGTGACCCCTGGCAGCCAAATGTCCTGCAAGGTGGTACACAACCGAGCCAATTCCCCCCCATCGAGGTGGATATTCACCGGACACCATGGCGATGTGCATCGTACAATGCTGGCGCAGAAGGGGTTTGAATGTCACCGATGAGATTTGGTGAAAAACGGAGTTTTCACTCCAATGCCTTCAAGGGGGTGTGGAAGTTGGGCGAATCATGGGCGAAAAACTCCCAGTCACGGTTACTGTCATTCTTCCTACTCGAAATGAGGAAGAAGCATTGGGGCCTACCATCGATGCAATTCCTCGTGGATGGTGTAAAAATCTCGAAATCATGATCGTTGACGGTAACTCATCTGACCGTACGAGAGAAATCGCTCTTGAAAAGAAGATTCGAGTTCACCTCGAGGATCGAAAAGGATACGGTCGAGCCTACCGCACTGGTTTTGATGTTGCCAAGAACGACATCATAGTGACCATGGATGCTGACTGCACCTATCCAGCCGAGTTGGTACCAACACTTGTCAAGCGGCTGCTGGATGACGATTTGGATTTCATTACTTGCGACAGACTCTCCCTCGCTGAAGACGGTTCAATGTCGGGAATCCACGGATTTGGAAACTGGGCACTGTCGTTCACCGCTCGTCTCCTGTTTGGCTATGGTGTGAAAGATTCTCAATCTGGAATGTGGGTCTTTAGAAAGTCAATTTTCAACAACGAAGCCATGCGGCCGACCAATGACGGTATGCCGCTATCTGAAGAGATGAAAATCTTAGCACGTAAGGTGCTTGGAAAGAAAAAGGCGATTGAAATTTCAGTACCTTACCGACCGCGAGTGGGTGAAGCTGAAATCCACACTTGGGGTGATGGATGGAAGAATTTCAAGTTCCTGTTTGCCAAGCGGCTCGGCATTCATCGAACCCTCACGCCGTGGGGGGGTCGTG
>MDTC01278854.1_pt1 | contig 17512 bp, 14 predicted proteins | sample 811181 | NCBI WGS metagenome assembly MDTC01 (sample SAMN05326644, study PRJNA326480) | marine metagenome | isolation source: seawater | place: Pacific Ocean: North | collected 2011 | reverse complement strand
GGCGGTCGAATAATGACCTATGGCGAGCTAATGAACGAAAACCCATCAGGAAAGGGGGTAGTTATCCTTGGATGAAACTACCTTTGTATTTGATGCTGAAGGCCTTGTTTTGGGTCGTCTTGCATCTGCTACTGCTAATATCCTTTTGAAGGCAGCAAGAGAAGACCGTGATGACAAAGTTATCATAATCAATGCTGAGAAAGCTATCGTTTCAGGTAGCCCAACTTCCGTTTTGAACAAGTATCATGCTAAGTATGAATTAAATCACGCAAGAAAGGGACCATTTTTCCCACGTATGCCTGATATGATTTTGAAGCGTGCCGTTCGTGGTATGCTTCCATACCAAAAGAAGAGTAGTGGCCGCAGAGCACTTCGTAATCTGCGTGTCGAGATCGGTTGCCCAAGCCATCTATCTGGCGATTTGCCTGATGGACATCAAGCGGGTGACGATTCAAAAATTAGAAAATCAACGCCAGAGAGATTCCTCTCTCTAGGTGATATAAGCGCCAATCTAGGTGCACCAAGTCATCGTTGGGCCGGAGGTGAACAGTAATGGCACGTAAGCAAAAGAAATCAGTTGAGACATCTGGTAAGAGAAAAACTGCAATTGCTAGAGCTAGTGTTAAAGCTGGTCAAGGCAGAGTAAGAGTTAACAGCGAACCAATTGAAATTCTACAACCATCACTGGCTCGTAGAAAAGCAATGGAGCCTCTAATTATTGCAGATGCAATGAATAGATTGTCTAAAGTTGACATTAACATCACCACAACCGGTGGCGGTATTATGGGACAAACAGACGCTATTCGTACTGCTATTGCCCGTGGACTTGTTCATTATAATGGTGGAGCAAAAGGCCAAGACGAAGAGTTGAGAGACGAATATCTAAGATTTGATAGAAGTCTTTTGGTCAACGATCCACGTCGTAAGGAAGCAAAACACCAACTTGGTCGTGGTGCTCGTAGAAAGAAACAGAAATCTTACCGATGAGGCGATAAAATGATTATACCAATTAGATGTTTTAGTTGTGGAGCCGTTGTTGCTCATAAGTGGGAAGAATTCAATGAGAAAGTCACTTCAGGGGTAGAAATTTCTGATGCACTTGATCAAGTTGGATTAGCCCGCTATTGTTGCAGAAGAATGTATGTAGGTCACTTAGACCTAATACACGAAGTTGCACCTTTCAGCGCTTCACGCCAGTAATTTCATACAAGGGCCCGTGGGTTAGCTTGGCCTATACTTGGCGGCTGGGGGTCGTCAGACCCCGGTTCAAATCCGGGCGGGCCCACCAAAACCGATATTATTAGGCTAATTTTTATTGAAAACTAGCGATAAACTAACCAGACTGGAAGCCTTTGGTTTGATATGCTAAGCATGTAAAGGAGATTCTATGCGAAAGGCTTCTACTGCATCTATCATCATAACTTTGCTGATGATTTCTCTATCTAGCCCACTGATGGTTAGTGCAGCAGACAGTACCATTTCATCCGATGTCACTTGGAGTGGGCAACAAATTCTTTCAGGAAATCTAACGATTTCCCAGGGAGTCACTTTGACAATTCAACCTGGAACTACAATAGATTGCGGCGATAACTTTTGGATACAGGTTGACGGCACTATAATTGCAGAGAACGCACACTTCTTTTCTTCAACCCCTCCAGTAACTCAAGGCTCTCATGGTGCTGGATTGTGGAAAGGATTGATCATTGGAACTACTGGGATTGCCTTAATCAATAACACTTTGATAGAGAATGCCAAGACTGCAATATTAGTTAATGGTCAATTAATTGCAAATGAATTACAGATAAATCATTCCTACATAGGAATAAATAATATTGCACATTCCACTATTGACGGTTATTTTTCTAGCCAGATTGATTATGACTCAATTCAAAACAGCGGGTTACTAGAATTAGATGATGCCAATATCGAACAATCGGCTACCGGAGTTCAAACATCAGGGACATCAACAATTAGCAACTCTAATTTTTCTAGTGTAGGAGTTGCATTGAAAAATATCGCAGGCCAAATAGATGCAGATGAAATTAGATTAGATTCAGTTACAGTAGGTATTTCTAGCCAAATTCACTCAAAAGTAAGGATTTCAAATATCATTGGTGAGAATGTGGCCTTACTTGTAGACGCAGCCAATAGTGATGATTTGTTGGTAGAAAACGCTGTAGTTTCAGGATCTAGAGCCTTAGTGTCTAACGATGCATCATCATTTCTAATATCCAATATTTCTTTTGACGGCGACTCTAGTAATGGTCCAGTAATAGACCAACAATGTGTGGGTACATGCACCTTACACAACATTACAATGACTAATGTATACTCTGGAATTTCGTTATCAGGACCGGGCATTCATGCCCTTGAGGAATTGACTCTATCATCCACTAATACAGCAATTGAAGCAACTGGAAGTGGACATATTTCTGGAAATGACCTCACGATTCAAACACAAACATCAGGTCTAGTATTCAGAGGCCCCACCTCAACACTAACAGGAGATAATATGCTTCAAGTAGGGCAATCACAATCACTGGCAATAGACATATTAGATTCGGAGCATTCATGGTCAAACCTTGTAATTCACAAGGCATATAACCAACAAGACACCCTCTCAACAGGGATAAATTCCTGGTATGCTGAGATTGAAGTAAACAATCTAAAAATTGAGAACTTTTCTACGGGAGTTTATCTACAAAACACCGAGTTAACTGGTGGCGTAATAGAGGTGCATGGAGGCACTGATAGCGGAATTGAGATGCTTGATAGCCAAATTTTCACAGGGTCTTTATCAACAAAATATCAAGCCTTTGGAGTTCAACTTAAAGAACAATCATATCTTCAAACTAGTAATTGGAATGCGGAACTTCATAATTCGCCATTGAAAATGTTTGATAATTCACAAGCTAATATCCGTGTATTCGTGCCATTAAACACCAATTCTAACTCATATGATGCCTCTGGAGATGGAACTATATTTTACGGAGGAAGTACTAGTATTAGCACTTCAACAACAACTTCTGGCTATTTCGAGGAGACAAATGTAAGATTTACTGATATCTCAAGTAATCCTGTTCAGGCAACAATTATAGTTAATGGCTTTGAAATAGAATGTGATGTAAATGGGTACGCGACTCTTCCACTATTCTCTCAGGGTTCTATTGTTGAAGCTATTTTTTCCGGAACTGGAGTAACTCAAATGTTGAATGGCGGACAAGCCAGTCAAGTAGTCCAAATTCCAGTAATTCCTCAGGGAGATTGGACCATTACTGCCGGACAGTCAGTAATACTCGGGCCCCGTCCAGATGGCCAACCACACCACATTTCAGGCAATTTAGTAATGCAAGGAGATAGTTCATTAAAATTGATTTCATCTGAATTAATTGTTGACTCTAATTTTGAGGTTTCTCTACTTTCTTCTTCACAGTTAATCGGCGAAGATTCCAAAGTTACCGCAGATAGAATCAATATCTATTCTTCTGCTTTATTGACATCATTTGAACACACTCAGATCACTGTTGATTCCGTGGTAAATTGGTCTTGTACATCCACTACATCCATTGTTTCGGTTATTTTCAATAAGTCATTAGAACTTCACTCCAATTGTTATATTGAGATGCTTGGAGGGGATATTCTTTCAACAATAAGTGTGCCGAGTCAATCCTCTTTCACCCAATTATCTTCATTAGAACTTTCAGTAATCGATAAGGGTACGCCGGTAGAAGGGGCTTTGATTTCAATCAATGGGGTCAACCAACTCACCGACCAATATGGGCAAGTCTTTACCAATGCAACAGCACGTTACATAGATCAAAATGATGACAATCTCGGCGGATTACAAAATATAACACTGCAAATAGATTCTTTCTCTGATTTTGTTTCTTGGGATTCATCAAAATCCTTTATTCACACCTTTATGGCTTCAACAGTAGACTCTGGCGATATGATTGAGTCGACAATTCTTGAAGCTAAGTGGAGCCCTTACTATCTTGAAAGTAACCTGGTAATCCCTCAATTGAAATCATTGGTAATTGATGACGGAGTATCGTTTAGAGTTTCTGATGGAGTTTCTATTACTGTAGAAGGCACTCTTGATGCAGGGGATTCTACCATTTCTTCTACCGGCTATGGTGCTAGATGGGCGGGGTTAATTCTCGGTGAGCAGTTAAGTTCTAGAATAGAATTATCCAATACCGATGTAGTTGAAGCAGCTACTCCATTATATGTTTCACAAACAGGTTCAGTCTATGCAGATGGCGTCACAATGATGCGTTCGACAGCCTCAGAACCGCTAGTTTATGTTGAATCTGGAAGCAGTGCCATAGTTGAAATCAAAAATTCTCAATTTAGTGATGGTGGAAGTGCATGTTTTGAATTATATCAATCACAAGCCCAAATCCTTCTTTCCAATTTAGAATTATCCAATTGTAATGGTCCTGCAATTTGGGCTCGGCAAATTACGATTCAAGCATCTAACATAACCATCGGCAGTGGTATTGAAACAGGATTTGATTTAACCGAGGTTTCAGGGGCAATTTCTTCGGTTGATGCAACACAATTTGTAGGGACTGGTAACGTATTTTGGCTAGATTCAATGGACGAACAATTCACTCTTGATTCAATCAAGGCAAACACTGGTGCTTCAGCTGCAATCGCAGGAAGAAATAACCGCAATCTAGCAATAGATTCTGTTGAGATTACAGGAGCGCCGGCAATAGACTTTGATAATTCAGCAGGCCTTCTAACCAATATAGAATTGATAGGTCTTGGTTCAGGTAATGGTTTCATCAATCACCATGGCCGTTCCTCAAGTTCTATGATTGTAGAAAATCTAAATCTAAATAATTACTCTGTGGGTTTAGACCTCCATGCTGATATCGGAGATTTTACTGCACCATTTATCTTAAGAGACTCAACTATTCAAGCATCGACCACAATTTCAGCAGAGAATTATTCAGCAGTTATTGAGGCTACCACGCTATCAGGGCTAAGTGAATTGAGCGATGATACAATAATCAATTTCATAGATTCAATTTTCGATGGTCAATCAACAGTATCGTTATGGAATGGGGCACAATCTAACCAATATCACACACTTATTCTTGACGCCCAATTAATGTCAATTCCTCAATCTACTAATTTCGAGGTTCTTGCAACTTATTCGGATGGAAGTAGTTCATCAGAGATAGTTTCAGGAACCACCATTTCGCATCAACTCCTAGTAAGCAAACAAGTTGGAGATGGGGGAGAAATCGAGATAACCGATCTACAAATAAATGCAAATTCTGCTGGTTTACCGATTAAATCAGTATCATATGATTACCCTACAAGTTGGCAAATTAATTCATTAATTTCTATAATACTTGAATCAAATCAGCCACCTTCAGTAAATATTACCCAACCATCGTTTGGACAGAAAATAATGCAACAACAGGTTTTCCAAGCCACCGCAAATGTTTCTGATGATTTAGATGCAATCTCACAATTAACCTACCAATGGACAATCTTCGATGCACAAACCAATCAAGTTTCACAAATAATCTCAGATGTGCCGATTCAAAACCTAACTGTGCCAAGTCCGGGAATTTATGTTTTGGAATTACAGGTGACCGATGTTTTAGGGGCATCTACAGTGGTAACGATTTCATTCGAGTCGACCCCGTTAGACTCCGATGGGGATAATACCTTAGATTGTGATGAAAATACTTGGTTTGACTTGAAAATAGGCCGTTCATGTGGGCCAGACATCTATGATTCAGATGATGATAACGATGGATTTGATGATGACAGAGATGCTTGGCCACTAGATGCTTGTGCATGGCAAGATACCGATAATGACAAGCAACCCGACAATCTTAACTGTCCAGCAGGAATAACTTCTGTTTTGATAGAAGACCAAGACGACGATGGTGACGGCATTCCTGATGTTTTGGAAGGTCAATCAAGCGATGACTCTGGAGATTTTGACACTCTGACAATGTTAATTCTAGTGGTTTTAGCAATAGTATTTGTTTTGTTTGTCAAACGAATGAACAAGGGTGATGGCGAAGAACCCGAAGAGAAGCAATACCTAGAGTGATAATATGGATATAATTTCAATTCCTAATTCAGGAATAATTGGTTCTGTTGCAATTTCTATACTAGCGATTATTGTTTTGTGGGATGCCTTTTGGCTCACTAGACAAAAGCGAGATATTCCTAAATTGGGCAAGTTATCTGATGATGTATTTGCATGGGCTAGTGAAGGGCCAAATGAAGTGGTTAGGCAATGGGGAAATTTAGCATCAATGGCTGCTATGATGGCTTTACCATGGGGGCTGGTTGAAATTTCTAATACACCAATATTATATCCGATTATTTGGGATATACTTCTTTCCCTACACCTTATTTCTTTGTTGATTCCAAAGCGATATGCAGTGACTAAAACACATCTTTTTGCCGATGGTCAAAGATATGAATGGAAAAGGCTCAAATTATCGAAAAGCAAGACACAGAGAAGAATCATTCTTTTGAGAAAGGGATGGGGCATCTTTGCACCTCTGCCACTAGGGGGCAATTATCACGACCTAGTCGAAGCCAAATCTAGGATACAACAGATTTTACAACCAGAATTAGAAGATGAATGACAATCGTTATTATCAATAATCGGCTTCAACAGGAGAAATCATGGAGTGGACGAGGAGCGGCGAAGATCTCTTCGTTAGATTAGACCCTAACGAAGAAATACATTCAACTTTACAAAATTTAGCCGATGAAGTCGGATTTGATGCAGCAGCGATTACTAGCGGTATTGGAAGAACCCGAGATAATCTATATGGATATATGAATGAACAAGGGGTGTATCAACGCAGACCTCTTGATACTCCCTCTGAACTTGTCAGTCTTTCAGGAAACATTGCTAGAACACAACAAGGTGAAGCCTTCACACACATACACTGTTGCTGGTCTGATGATGACAATAATGTCCATGCAGGGCATATGTTTCAAGCGGTAATCCATGTAGTTGCTGAAATTCATATTAGAATACTATCCAATGCCATTATGACTCGTTGCCCATTAGCAGATTTAGAGTTACTAGGGCTAGAATTTTCGTGAGATTCATATCCTCTAGCATTGGTGGATAAGTATGGCCGGAGATGACAGGATTCAATATCTGGCCGATGCGGTAAAATATCATCGAGAATTATACTATAATCACTCAGCCCCAGAGATTTCAGATGCTGAATTTGATTCCTTATGGGATGAACTAAAATCCTTAGACCCCGACAACTCAGTATTACACGAAGTCGGGCCAGAACCTTTGCCAGGCACTACCAAAGTAGAACATATGTTCCCTATGCGTTCTTTAGACAAAGGTACAAATGACGAAGACATTACTCATTTTGTCACCCAATCAACCTCGGGAGGATCTCGCTATTTGGCACAACCAAAGTTAGATGGCTCGGCATTATCACTTGAGTATGTCTCGGGGAATTTACATCGGGCTGCAACTAGGGGCAGTGGAGAAAGGGGCGAGGATGTAACATTGAACGCTATTCAGGTAGCAAATATTCCTACTCGTCTGAAATATCCATACACTATTCACGTACGCGGAGAGGTAGTAATGCCTCTAGCAACGTTTGAGTCTAAGTATAGTGAAGTTTCCCCCAATCCTCGAAACCTTTGTTCAGGTGCATTACGTCAAAAACACGGCGATGGTAAAGCAGATGCTGCTGATTTAGTGTTTTGCGCTTATGATGTTCAATTCCCTTCAGATCCTCCAACCGCTCGGTATGATAGTGAATTATTACATTGGCTACAAGATGCGGGAATAGAGCCAGCTCCATGGACCGTTTTTGAATCAGATAGCCCCCAAGTAGAAATGATTGAACACACGAGGGAATGGTTAGAAAAGAGGCCAAATTATCAATTTGAAATTGATGGAATCGTATTCAAATTAGATGATTTAGAGCAACGCCAAAATCTCGGTATGACCGCGCATCACCCTCGCTGGGCTTTGGCATGGAAATTCCCCCCCGAAGAGGCAACTTCGGTTTTACTTCAGGTTGATTGGCAGACGGGAAGAACTGGTAATGTCACCCCAGTTGCTCGTATTGCTCCACAAATGGTTGGAGGAGTTACGGTAGAAAATACAACTTTGCACAATCCGGGAGAAGTTGAAAGGTTAGGGGTACAAATTGGCGACAAGGTATTGATCGTTCGACGAGGAGACGTCATTCCAAAGATTGAATCTACTTTAGGGCCTGCTACTGACAAGGATTTAGAAAATAGGTTCCATGCTGATGGTACTTCATTTACGGGAGAATTACCAACTAGAGAAGCGATAAAGATTCCAACAAATTGCCCATCTTGTAATGCTTCTTTGAAAGAAGAAGGAGCATTTCTCAAGTGTATGGATTTGATGTGTGATTCTAGAACAAGTAGGGCGATTATCTACTGGTGCAGGGCTTTAGAAATGGATGGAATTGGTGAGAAATTGGTTGAACAATTACTAGAAACCAATCTAATTACCAATATCGCTGATTTATACAGATTAGAAAAAACTCAACTATTATCTTTAGAAAGAATGGCTGAAAAATCAGCAAACAATGTACTCGGAGAAATAAATCGCACCAAGAAGATGAAGACTAGCCGCTTCATACATGCACTAGGCTTACCGGGAATTGGCCCAGAATTAGCCTCATTAGTTGCTCAGCAAACTAAGAATTTTGATGGATTGATGCAGTGGGCAGAAGATGCAAAGGCACAGCCAGGCGATGATAATTTTGGGCCATTAAACGATCTAAAGGAGAAGCCACACATCCTTAATTCAGCTCTTCGAACAATGTGTGAAAACGATGGCATAGGCTCTAAAGTAGCGCTTCAAGTTAGAGATGGATTACTAAATCGAAAAGAATTATTACTCGATTTATCAAAATACCTCGAATTACTAGATGAGCCCAAATCTACTTTAGAAGGCGCTTTGAGTGGAATGACATTTTGTATTACTGGGGCATTGAGTAATCCTAGAAAAGAGATACAGCAGATGGTTAAAAATGCTGGAGGGAAAGTTGTAGGCAGTGTTTCATCTAATCTTGATGTATTGATCGCCGGCGAAAATGCAGGTTCTAAACTAGCAAAAGCTCAAAATTTAGGAATTCAAATTTGGACTGAAACACAATTATTAGACAATTTCAGCGAAACGCCAGTATCTATTATTGATGATGAAACCACAGAAAAAAATAGCACTCAAAGCAGTCTTGCTGATTATAACTGACGTTGTAAACAATATTACTTCGAATCAATTAAGGGTTAATCTTCAATACTAATAAGCAATACAACGGTTATGAACTACTCCAAAACTGCGGTTGCGGTTTGTATTATCCTACTACTCTCAATAGCGCCCATCACTCAAGGCAAAGAAAACGGCAAACTCAATTCTGGCACAGGATGCGGATGTCATTCTCAATCAGGAACAAATGTGGCAACTCCTTCAGTTTCAGGCCTTCCTTCCCAGTATAATCCGGGTTCAGTCTACCAGTTGACTGTCTCTGTTACTGGTGGAGTTTCAGGTTCTGGCGGTGGTTTTAGCATGGATGTGGATAAAGGAACATTCAGTTATATGGGCTTCGCGGTTGGTATTAGTTCAACAGGTGATAGCGCAACTCATTCAATTACTGGCTCCAGCTATAGAACATGGGGCTTTGATTGGACTGCACCAAGTTCAGGTTCGGGGTCCGCAAATTTCCAATTATCAGCCCTTACATCAAATGGTAATGGCGCTGATTCAGGAGACCGCTGGGGCACATTAACTATTCAGGTGCCAGAGAATGCACCATCAAACCAACCGCCATCTGCTAGTAATGCAATGTTAACTCCAACCGATGCCAAGACTGCAGATAGTCTAACTCTTTCATACAGTTATTCAGACCCCGATGGAAATCCAGAATCGGGTACTGTAATTACATGGTACAAAGACTCTATCGCACAACCTCAAGGAACGATACCAGGCAAGGTTGTATCCTCTAGTTTAACAGCCAAGAATGAACAATGGTATGCTGAGGTAACTCCTTCAGATGGACAGGATAGTGGCCAAACAATTACAAGTAATACAGTGACGATTCAAAATACACCCCCTACAGTTTCAACTCCAGCAATTTCCCCCTCACAACCTTCTTCAAATGATGATTTGTCAATCACTATTAGTTCGAGTGACGATGACCAAGATGTTTTGACTACAGAAATCAGGTGGTATCTTAATGGATCACTTGTTAGCGAATTAAATGATCAATCTAACGTTACATCTTTGGCTACAAGAAATGGAGACCAATGGTATGTTGAAATTAGGGTTTCAGATGGAGAAGACACTACTGTATGGAAAACATCACAAACAGTAACCATTGGTTCTAGCCAAACAGGAAATAACAAGCCGACACTCATGGCACTTGTTCTACAACCCTATGAAGCATACACTTCTGATTCGTTATATTTTGACTTTATTTCAAACGATAATGATGGAGACCCAATTGTTGATACAGAAATTCAATGGTACAGAGATGGAGTCTTGATGCCTAGTATCACAACAACTACGTTATCTTCAGAGCAAACCAGTAAGTCTGAACAATGGGAGGTGCATGTTCGTATTAACGATGGTACTGAATGGTCAGATTGGGAGATTAGTTCATCGGTAACCATTCTTAATACTGCACCAGAATTAGATTCTATAAGTTTGGATTTTAGTCAAGCACAAACCTCTCAAAATATAACATTGAGTCTCTCAATGAGCGATTTAGATGGAGACGCACCATCTTCGCCAGAAACAAGATGGTATAAGAATGGTCAAGAATTTACATCAATTGAAAATCAGATTACATTGCCTTCTTCCTTAACTTCAAAAGGAGATAATTGGACAGTATTTGTTAATGCCAATGACGGTCAAGATTTAAGCGAGAATGAATTATCTACATCTGTTGAAATCATAAATACAATTCCAAATGCTATAGCGGAGTTATCTCATACTTCACTTGAAGACCTTGTATTATCTATTACAAATGACGACATAGACGGCGACTTGGTATCCAATGAGATTACATGGTATAGGAATGGTTTCAAAGAAGGTTCTCTAGATGGGCAATCTAGTGTTCCTGCTCAATTACTCGGGCCAGGGCAGGTTTGGTCAGTTGATGTAATTCCTAACGATGGCGAGTCAAATGGTAGTATGACCTCTTCACAGATAACTATTGAAAATCTAGCTCCAACTGCTCAAATTGATATCGAAAGCAATAGATTATGGGATGGTGAAGAGATCAAAGTCACCGCTCAAAATTCAACTGATTTAGATGGAAGAATTACAACCTATTCTTGGCAGTGGAGCGATACTAGTGGCAATTCAGGATTAGGCAATGGTAAATCATTTTCGTTTATAGGAAATGGAATTATTACTATCACGCTAAATGTTTATGATGAATTAGGCAGTAATGGATTCACTTCGATTAATTTGCAGACAGAGGCTGGCCCTAAGGTCACATCCCTAGGTGCAAAATCAATGCAAGAAAATGTCAAACTTACTTGGGCTTGGAATGGTCCAGATGCGACATTTGAAGTCCTTAGAAACGGCGATTCTATTTCAGTAATTAGTGAATTAGAATTTGTAGATACGCCTCTTATATCGGGGCCTACAGATTATACAATTAGGCCAATTATTGAGGGGCAAGGTCTACATTCCGGTTCTAGTTCTATCGAGGGATTCATGGTTGAAACAATTGAGCCTGTTGAAAGTAGCGTTTCAACAACTGGAGGGCTAATCACAGGTCTACTATTCATCATCTTGAGCATTGGTTCATTGAGCCTTATCTTCATCGATAGGAGGGATTGAATGTTTCGCAGGATAAGAATTTTATTTGTCGTAACAATATTATTGTCCCTCAGTAGTTTTACTCAAGCCAACCCCGGGGGAGTTGGAGACGGTGTATTTGACATGCAATGTGGTGGTGCATGCCACGGAGATTCTTCCTTGAATCAAACATCATCCGCATCTATTTCAGTTCAAGTAGAAGGTTCGCCTTATCTCGACCAACCGATTTCAATTTCAGCAGTAATCTCAGGTGCCCAATTATCATATTCAGGAGATTTAGGTATTTTCTTGCTTACTGATATAACAGGCCATAGCGATACACCAGCTGATGCTCAATGGGATATTTTATCCGATTCTAATGGCGGAACCAATAATTATGTTGAGGGTAAATTATTGACCGGCCAAGATAACTTTTCTACCTCATGGACAATTAAGCCAACATCGTTGACTACTACTACATTTTACATTTCAATCCATCATGGTGGAGATGATATTCCCTACTTTGGAATAAGCCAAGGATTGGAGATCGAAGTATTACCGATTCCAGATAATTTGGCTAGACTCTCTTCTGATTTCACTCCTCAAACTACTAGGCCTTTGGGCGAGGCAACTACAGTTAGCATAGAGACTGAAGATGTATCGAGTGTGAAGGTAGAATGGAAAGTAGAAGGTAGTTCGATAAATACAATTATTGCCAACTCTTCAAGTGAAGGAGTCTGGGAATTTATTGCACCCGCATCAAACCAACCATCGAGTATACAGTGGAGAGCAATTCTTGAGGGAGAAGGGCCTTCTCAAACGACTCCATGGTTCACTTTAGTTGCCCAAGAGCCACCCTTTGAAGTAGATGAAACCGCAGTTTACATTCAATCATTTGCTCTGTTTATTTTTGTTTTAGGATTTATTTTATCGATTCAATTAAAGTTTTCAAAAAGTAAAACAGAAGAAAAACAATGGGAGCAAACCGAAGAAGTCTTACAAGATTCTCCTCCAACTACTCCTCCCTTGCCAGACGGCCAATTACCTCCAGGTTGGACTATGGAGCAATGGCAGTGGTATGGGCATGAATACTTAGAGGAACTAAAGGAGGGAGTTCAATGATTTCCTCTTCAACATTCCATGTAATTAGTACTGAATTAGTAGTCGGCTCTTTTGCTATGTCTGGTTTATGCTTTTTGTTATACGCTCTTTGTAGGTATGATTTGATTAAGAATAAGAACTTGATTTCTATAACTGATAATGTTGCTCATTTCGCTTTGATGTTTGGAATAATTGCAACCCCGTTCGCTATTTTCAGTGGTATCTCAGCATCTCCAGGCTCAGGTTTTTCAACCCCGATTCTCGTAAACAAGATGTTTCTTTCGATGACAGGTCTTGGGCTAGGATTAGCGGCATTAATTTCAAGGTGGAAAATGTGTGATAGCATACTGACCGAAAGAAAACCAATGTTAATTCAAACTTTTTCAGGCATGGGGGCAAGTGGTCTGATGCTTCTCACGGCATCAGCAGGTGGATCTTTTGCAAGAGGAGAATCATTACTAGATATCTTCAGTTTACCATATGATATGGTCATACTAATGCCAATAGCGATAAGTGTAATACTTTTGATTTCAGGTCTTGCAACTACTGCATCAGCGCTATGGAAACTTCTTGGAAGATCAACCGTATAGCATTGAATTAGATGCCCCGCCTTCTGGAGCCTCTATCTTAGCACCTTCCATCATAGATTGCAATTGTGCTTCAAGGAATTCAGCCTCTTGAATAAGCGGTTCGTGTGGAAGGTTGATTGAAGGTAATAAATTATTCAAGTTTTCAATCAATGTAGCTGCTGCTCTAGCATCAGGGAACCTTGGGTCGGCTTCAACCATTATTGACATTAGGTCAAGGCCACGTCTTCTTGCTTCTCCAAGTATTGAAGCATTGATTCCCTTGATAACTCCTTGCTGTAGTAATGGAATATTCATATCTTCAAGCATTTTTCGACTCTTATCATTCGCACCGATTCCAACAATGTCAATTCCCTCGGTATCTTCGTATTCAATTACCGGCTCAGCGCCGTTTAGATTTGCTTTCATACCGCTCTTTGCGAAAGCATCAATCACCACTCCAGCAACGATTTTTTGTTCTTTAGACCATTCAAACATAGCCCAAACAATATCGTGTGCAAGCGCTTCAGGTACGACTAATTCACTCATCAATAATATTACTTGGTCACAGCCTTCAATGGTACATTGAGGCTTACCGGCATATGCTCGAATAGGGGGAAGAGGAACGCCATCTTGAACCAATGTGAGGGCAGGAAGTCTTGGATCAACTACACCTCCAATGAATTCTAATTGGAGATGGTCAATTAAGAAATGAGCTACAACGCTTGAGACCATTCCAACACTTGGGAAGCATGCTACAACGAGGGCATTATCGGTTGAAACTTCAGCATTAATTCGAACACTAGGGCCTTGCATGAAGTCTCTACTTTCTCATCGTGTATCAAGACTTTCGTCAATTTGCTCATTGCGGTGGTTTGATGATGGTTAAACAAAACGATACCTCATGGCCGGAGAGACTCCCACTGCAGTTAGAGAGCACATGCTCTCTCCTTCAGCTTGGAATCGTTACGAGACCTGCCCTCGAATGTACTGGTTGAGCCGTCAAAGATTACCGCGTAAGGCTGGGATGGCGGCCTCTCTTGGTACTGCAGTTCACGCATCTATCGAGGATTTATTGTTGAATGATTACTCTAACATAGGAAATCAGCAAGACGATTGGCTTCCAGAAGAAGCTCTAAGAGTACTAAAACTACGATGGGAAGAAGAGAAAGAAGTTTTCATGAATACTCCAAGGCGACCTAAGTGGAAAGAAGAGAAATGGAAGGAAGCGATAAAACAACAACGAGGAGGAGTAATCATGTTACTGGACCACGTTGGAATACAAGGCCTTGACCACAAGAGAATCACCGGCGCATTATGGCGAAAAATCCAGAAGCATGCAATTGCCGTTGAAGGAGAATTAAAAACCAAAGATGGACGATTGATGGGGCGCCTTGACCTATTACTTGCTGATGTTAATGATGCAGGAGAGATGACTGGTTGGCTTGTTGCTGATTTGAAAACAGGTAGGACTCCAGACAAGAAGTTGAAAACCGAAGTCAATCGGCAGTTGAGATTGTATAGAGATATTTTACTCGACAATAACCCGAATGCTCCGAAGGTTAGAACCGAAGGCTGGTACACCCAAAACTCATCAAAGTGGCCTGCGATTGGAGAAAATGTACTCGAGCAAGCATATGCAGCATGGCAAGAAACTCAGCCGACAACAATTCCGATGGAACCAACTCCTGGCCAAGATTCTTGTGGAGGATTTTGTGATTGGAAAGCATGGTGCCAACATTGGTGGAATTGGAGGCATGAAAACGGAACCCTTCACAAAGATGATTTTTCCGATGCAGTAGTATTATTACATGAATTTGAACCAAATAGCGGCTCTGCTGTGATTGAACTTTGTGAGCCATTTGATGGCGGGATTAGGGCAATTCCAACCGGTATTAGGAAATCAGCTAAATTTGATGGGCGCGGCAAAGATGCATTACAAGAAGTTCTGGCATCTCAACACCAAGGCCCATTATTTCTAGGATCGATAATGACTGCTCAAAGTACCTGGCGTATTGGCCATTGGTGCGACGTTCTACCTTGGAAACCGATTCTAGATGGCGTCGAATATATTCGTGAGAACTGATTAATTCAGAGATTCTCTTAATGCCTCACGAGCATCTTCATCCTCGATTCCTTTTGGCGAAAGGAGCCAAGAGATATATTTCGGGTCGATATTTTGAATCTCTGAAACATGTCTCCCCTTGTGTCTGCCAAATGCGAGAACATAGTGGCCATCATCGATTCTAATTTTACCTAAAGAATCTAACATTTCCAAATCTTCAAGCCCTCTTCCAAGGTTTGATTCCTCACTTCTTGAATCACCATGTACCAGCCACCTTTCTAGTTCTTCCAATGATTTTCTAAAGTAGGGGGAATGGTCGACAGTAAGTCTCCAGAACAGCAGTAGTGAAGCAGCAGCATCAGCAGCAGCAGTATGGGCGTTTTCTAGAGATATGCCATGTTTTCTACACAATGCTCCTAGATTGTGAGGTCTAGGTAATTTTACACGTCTTACTACTTCTAATGTATCTAGTACTACTTTTGGATTCGGTGGTAATCTTCCTAATCTACGAAACTCATTGTTGAGCAATGGTAAGTCGAATTGCCTCACATTATGCCCAATGATGACAGCGCCCTCTACCTGCTCATAGATTTCATCTGCAAAGGTGGAAAAATCATCCAATCCTCTAACATCGTCATCATATATTCCATGCACATTACTGGCCTGCATTGGAATCGGGCGCCTGGGATTAACTAGATTCTCATAAGAGATTTCACTCCCGTTTTCGGATGAACCAATCAAAGCGATTTGAACAATCCTGTCATTATTTGTTGAAATCCCAGTAGTCTCTAAATCCAAGGCTAAAACACGTTCCCCATCAAGAAAGTTCTGAGCCATACAACGAGCAATAGTTCCCACTCCTTGAACATCACTATTCTAATTATACCAATATTCAAATCAAATTTTGCTGTAGGGTAATTCATGGGGCTATTTGATAGAATCTGGAGGCTTTTCGTCAAAGTCGAGCCCGAGATTGAAATCGAAAATAGTCAATCAGATATTGTACAGGAAGAATATGAGCATAAGTATCAAGGAAATAGCGAAAAGATATCTGCAGATGCTATGGATACACTATTACTAGATGATGAAGAAGATGAAAGGCCAGTTGAAACGGTTATTGTATCGGAATATGATGCGGGCGATGTCGATTTTGATGAGTTTGAAAACACGGATAATGAAGATAATTCAGATAAGAATGTGGTGGTACACGAATCATATGATGATTTAGACGAACATCTCGTGGGAGCCGAAGTAATTGGCGATATTCCGGGAGAAGTATTGTTTGATTCGGACAAAAGTGAGCCGTAAAATAATGAAACTTTTTGCACTCCAAATATACATACTATTACAAGGGTGAAGCATTCCTTGTCTATTATGAGGAAGATGCAGGTAGTTGCTAAGACTAAATCTTTCTCGCTCTCAATGCTGATATTATTATCTGTATTTGTTTCTGGATGTATTGGATTAGACTCAACAGTAGACCCCAGGGCATCTCTGCAGGCTTACCCACTCTCAATTCAAGAAGGAGAGACAGTAACATTTGATGCTAGGGATTCTGAAGCAGTAGAAGGTGTTGTAACTGGTTTTGAATGGGATTTTGGAAATGGGCAAAAAGCAGAAACTGTAGTGGGATTCACTTCTCACACCTATGATTCATTTGGCGTATACACCGTCACCTTAACCGTCTCAAATAGCCAAGGTGGAGAAGACGACATATCCGCAACAATAGTTGTCAATGGCGCCCCAGTGCTCAATTTAACAATACCTGAACAGGTGAAATCGGGAGATTCCGCATTCTTGGATGCATCCAATAGTTTTGATCCAGAAGGCAAGGACTTGACATTTGCTTGGGATTTAGACTGGACCACTGATTCAGATTCAGATGGCGACCAAAGAAACGATGTCGATGCAACAACACCTACAGTTTTAGTTCCAACAAATACTTCTGGAAAAATAATGGGC
>MDTC01044610.1_pt1 | contig 17519 bp, 15 predicted proteins | sample 811181 | NCBI WGS metagenome assembly MDTC01 (sample SAMN05326644, study PRJNA326480) | marine metagenome | isolation source: seawater | place: Pacific Ocean: North | collected 2011 | reverse complement strand
TGCACAACAGGGAAGCTATATGTATTCAACTCTGATCGAGCAAGGCTTTGACTTAATGCTCTTTGGCATGGGCACGGTGTTTATTTTTTTGTTTTTGCTGGTCGCAGTAACTGTCGGCATGTCGAAGATAGTAAATCACTGGTATCCGGAAGTGGAGGTTTATACTGAAACAGTCGCGGAGCAACCCCCCTTGGATCCTCGTATTGCATCGGTGATTCAGATCGCGATCGACCGTTATCGTGAGAGATGAATGAATCTCTAGTTTAAGCCTCGAACTAACATAATATTTTGAAGGAAAGTAATATGTCTGAGAATGTAAAGCCCTTGGGAATTACGGAAGTAGTATTGAGGGATGCTCATCAGTCTTTATTTGCGACCCGAATGCGCATTGACGATATGTTGCCCATTGCGGAGAAATTAGATCAGATAGGCTATTGGTCGGTCGAATCTTGGGGTGGGGCTACTTTCGATGCATGTATTCGTTATTTAGGCGAAGATCCTTGGGATCGAATCAGGGAAATCAAAAACGTAATGCCCAAGACTCCGCAGCAAATGCTTTTTCGGGGGCAGAATATCTTGGGGTATCGCCATTACGCTGATGACGTCGTCGAAAGGTTCGTGGAGAGGGCCGCCGTTAATGGGATTGACGTATTTCGCGTTTTTGACGCGATGAATGACATGCGTAATCTCAAAACCGCCTTGGGTGCAGTAAAGAAGGTGGGTAAGCATGCACAAGGGACGATTTCTTATACTGTTAGCCCTGTGCATACTCTAGATCTTTGGGTTGATCTTGCTAAGACTCTTGAGGACATGGGTGCTGATTCAGTATGTATAAAAGATATGGCGGGATTATTAACGCCATATGTGGGATACGAACTCGTTATGCGGTTAAGGAGTTCGGTGGATATTCCTTTGCAATTGCATGCCCATGCGACTACTGGGCTTTCTACAAGTACAATTATGAAATGTGTAGAGGCTGGTATAGATAATGTTGATACCGCAATTTCATCGATGTCTATGACCTATGGGCACTCACCAACCGAGTCTGTAGTGTCCATTTTTGACGGTCAGGATCGGGACACAGGTTTGGATATTGATCGGTTGGAAAACATAGCGGCATATTTCAGAGATGTTCGAAAAAAATATGTGCAATTTGAAGGCTCCTTGAGAGGAGTGGACTCACGCATCCTTGTTGCACAGGTGCCTGGTGGAATGTTGACCAACATGGAAAGCCAGCTGAGGGAGCAAGGAGCGGCAGATCGATTAGATGAGGTTCTCGCTGAGATTCCTTCAGTTAGAGAGGAACTTGGATTTATTCCGCTTGTAACACCTACCTCGCAGATCGTTGGCACGCAGGCGGTTTTGAATGTGCTAACAGGCGAACGGTATAAATCTATTAGTAAGGAAACGAGTGGCGTCCTCAGGGGGGAATATGGAGCCACTCCCGCACAGGTCGATAAAAAATTGCAAGAGAGAGTGCTCGATATAGATGAACAGCCAATAACCTGCAGGCCAGCAGATCTAATGGAGTCGGAACTCACGGACTTGAGCGAAGAACTTTTTCAATTATCTAAAACCCATCAATTCAGTTTGACGCATACAGAGGAGGGGATTGATGATGTTTTGACTTATGCCTTATTTCCGCAGGTGGGTCTAAACTTTTTGAAAAATCGAGGCGATGCCAGCGTATTTGAGCCGATGCCGACAGGAAAAGCCACCTTGCCTGACGCAAAAAGAGAGGAAATTTACACTGTCGAGGTCGAAAATCAATCATATGTAGTCAAAGTGGCGCCGGGAGGAGATATCTCTGCAATCGCTCCTGTCGGGGAAATACAAGCGGATAAAACGGAGTCCTTATCTAGAGATCTCTCAAAAGGCGAAGTGATTACAGCACCGTTGGCAGGGACCGTGGTAAAAGTTATCGTAAGTTCTGGAAATGTTGTCAAAAAGGGAGAGCCGGTACTCATTCTTGAGGCTATGAAGATGGAAACTCAAGTTAGTGCCCCGCGGGATGGTACTGTTGCCGAGATTCATGTCCGATCTGGGGATAGCATATCGGTTGGCGATTCTTTGGTCGGTTTGATCTAGGGCCTTAAAATGGATAATTTGACAAAACTTCTCGCTAGTTCCGGCTTCATGCAGATAGAGGCCGGTATGGTTCTGATGATTTGTGTTGGCGTTGTGCTTCTGTATCTCGCAATTAGTCAAAAATTCGAGCCCCTCCTGCTTCTGCCAATCGGATTCGGTACTGTTCTCATAAATATCCCAGGAGCTGGGTTCGGTGCGCCCCCAGTTGTGGATGCGATGGGAGAACTTGTTAGCCCGGGGGGGCTGCTTTTTTATGTTTATGAGGGTGGAATCGCCACAGGATTATTTCCCTTGATTATTTTTATGGGCGTGGGCGCCATGACTGACTTTGCACCACTCCTCGGAAATCCTAAGACCCTTTTACTAGGAGCTGCAGCTCAAGTGGGTATCTTTTCTACCGTCCTCGGCGCGGTCGCATTGGGACACTATGGCATACTCGACTTCACATTGAGAGATGCGGCGTCTATCGGCATAATCGGCGGTGCGGATGGCCCCACAGCAATTTTTGTGGCAAGTAAACTGTCACCGGACCTTCTTGGTGCTGTGGCAGTTGCTGCATACTCATACATGGCACTTGTTCCTATAATTCAGCCTCCTATTATGAGAGCTTTGACGTCGAAGGAAGAGCGAATGATTGTTATGAAACAGCTACGAAAAGTCTCTCGAGTCGAACTCATTACCTTTCCCTTGATGCTACTGATGATGGTTGGTATGTTGTTGCCGGATGCGGCTCCATTGCTTGGGATGTTCTGTTTCGGGAATCTAATGCGGGAATGCGGGGTTGTTGATCGCCTAAGCGACACTACCCAAAATGCACTTATCAACACTGTAACCATCTTCTTAGGATTGGGTGTGGGCTCAAAAATGAGTTCTGATAAGTTTTTGAATTTTGAAACCCTCGGAATTTTAGCGCTCGGCGCGGTTGCTTTTTGTATCGGTACTGCGGCAGGTGTATTGATGGCTAAATTGATGAATACTTTTTCACAACATAAGATTAATCCGTTAATTGGGGCCGCTGGTGTATCTGCAGTTCCTATGGCAGCGAGAGTCTCCAATCGGGTCGGCCTCGAGGCTAACCCTAATAATTACCTTTTGATGCACGCGATGGGTCCAAATGTGGCAGGAGTGATCGGTTCTGCTGTGGCGGCAGGCGTGATGATTAATCTGGTTTCAGGTTCATAATTAATGGGACCGGTCGAGCAGAGTATACTTAGTGCCCTTGAAGCTCTGAAGCCTAGTTTTTTGGATTTGCGTAACGAGAGCTCTTTGCACTCTGTTCCGAATCACTCGGAGACTCATTTCAAGCTAATAATTGTCAGCGATGATTTTGAAGGTAAAAGGCAGGTTAAGAGACATCAGCTAGTTTATGGCCTTTTATCCGACCAACTATCAGGATCGGTACATGCGCTTTCCATGACAACATTTACCAAGGATGAGTGGATTGATGCCAGTTGGGATATTGCGGAATCTCCCAACTGCATGGGTGGAAGTTGCTGAGTAGCAACTAGCGACTTACAGTGCGGTTTTTGGTAAACAACTTATCATAATATTTTGCCACACAAACGTTTTGGTCTAGCGTTTTTCGTCGCGTTTTCGGCCATTAACCTGAGCGCTTGACTTACTTGCAGTTAGCCCGTAAGTGGTGGTCTCTAATCCCTATGATCCTTTGTACCCGTTTCGATATAATAAATTGAAATCCTTAAGTAAATTATTTTCCCCCATATTCACTTAGCTTGTTTTCTTACGAGCGAAAGTTAGCTACTCTATTGCTTATTTTGCAACTGAATATCTAGGGGTGAAAATGGAGAGTATAAAAATCAAGACCAAGTCGCTATCAGAGGTACAAAAAAGAATTAGTGACGTCAGGACTGTCGTTATGAGTCATAAGGCATCACTTTATCAATCGCGTGCCATGATTGAAGAAAATCGTATGATGATCTTGAGTAACTATGCTGCGGCTTTTATGGGGAATCGGCAGTTAGCAAACCATAACACAGACGAAATTTATGCAAATCGAAGGGCTATTTTGGAGTCAGTTGAGACTAAAACTGATTTGGAGGTTGAAACTATTCGCGTGAAAGTAAGTAATGCAGAGTTAACATTTCTAGAAAACCGTAGCGCACTGAACACAGCAGTCTTGAGTATCAGCGAGGATATGGCGAAAATAAACGCCAGCCTGATAAAGATCAACAATAAAATAATGGAGGCTAACGAAAAAATTGTTTCATTCAACTCGCGTCAAATTGAGATCAATAGTAATTTATTGAATGGAACATCGGCAGACCTAGAGTTCACTCATCAGGAAAATGCCCGTTTAATGTCCGAGAATGAGGCGCTGTTAGAGGGAGTTGCGTCTGAGTCAAACGAGCAGTCCGAGCGCATTATGGAGATAATGGAGACGTCAATTGAGAATGCTGAGGCTCTTTCGGAAAATAAAAATACTATCTCGGCAAGGCGCGATGAGATTATGAAAAATAGAGCGTCATACCTGGAAAATAGACAACATATCAATGTTTAATTCGTGAGAAGAAAAAAGGGTATGGTTTAAATGGTACTTTTATGAATAATTATAAGAATCCACTGTCACCGGTGCATATATCCTTTGAGAATACTCTCACGAGTAATGCCGACGAGCTTGCCGCCCTTTCCATCGCCAAGACGAGGTTGAATAATCAGCTTAATGCTGAAAAATCCGTAAATCAACGTATGTCCTTTCATAATGGCAATACCTATGAAGGAGATATGCTAAATGGGCTTTATCATGGTAAAGGGACATTTAGATGGTCAATGGGAGCAGTTTACGAAGGTACTTGGGAAAATGGCAAACGTAGTGGAGAGGGTACTTATAAGCATCCCAGTGGGGCAGTTTATAGTGGTAGCTGGAGGGATGATAAGCGCCATGGACTCGGTAACTATAAATATCCGGACGGCTCTTCCTATAAAGGAGATTGGTTAGCCGGCAAGCGCACCGGAAAAGGCAAATCCTCTTACCTTAACGGTACTACTTACGAGGGAGAGTTTGTTAATGGTAAACGGCATGGGGAGGGGCGATCATCGTTTTTCAATGGTGATTCTTACCAGGGTGAATGGAGTGAAAATAAGATGAATGGATTTGGAAAGTATGTTTGCAAAAATGGAGAGTTCTATGAAGGTAGCTTTGCCTCGGGGAAGCGGCATGGTCGAGGCAGATATGTGTTTCAGAATCAGTCGTCGGTTGAGGGTAGTTGGGTCGAAGGCATACACCAAAAGTCCGAGTGAAGATATTCATAATCGAAAAGTATCGATTCGCTCCATGACTCAGCTGACAAAGCTAAAACGGCTTTTGTTCGTCCTTTTAGGATTAATCTCAATTTACTAAGTGCTCTCCGTCTTGAAGACTACAGCCTGCTCTAATCTGAATCTGACTGGTAGTTCGTCTCCAATAGAATGGTCAACATCATTTGGGGCGAGACATGACAGTATCTGCCCATCCGCCATGGCAAGATGATAAAGGTAGTTAGCTCCTTGAAAGAGCTTTTCGACTATGTACAGAGGGTGTCCTTTATTTTTATCGAACACCACTAGATCTGGTCGAATTAGTAACTTGATGCGACCCTCATTCCCCCCCGGCCATTGTTTACTCGATAATTTACCCCAACCATTCACTAGGTTGCCAGCTGCATCAATTTCAAGATTTATAAGTTTGCCCGCTCCAATAAAATCTGCCGCAAAGAGTGATATTGGATATTGATATAAATCTCGAGGTGAACCAATCTGCGCAACGTATCCCTGATCGAGCAATACAATCTGATCAGACATTGCAAAGGCCTCGTCTTGATCATGGGTGACTATTAGCGCGGTGATTTTTCGTTTTTTTAGTAGGGCCCGAACTTCTGCCGCTAGCTGGCTTCGACGAATACTATCAAGATTTGAGAACGGTTCATCGAGCAAAAGGATCTCTGGGTCGGGTGCAAGGGCTCTCGCGAGCGCAACTCGCTGTTGTTGACCCCCGGAGAGCTCATGAGGATATCGTTGCGCAAGTGGATGCAGTGAAATCAGGTCAAGCATCTCTCTAATCCGAATAGCTTTTTGCTCCTTATCAGTTCGCGTTAGACCAAAACCAATATTTTGAAGAACAGTCAGATGTGGGAATAAGGCAAAGTCTTGAAAGACCATTCCAACAGAGCGCTGTTCGGGCGGCTTCCTGAAGCTAGGCGTACTTATAATGTTACCTCTCAACCTTATCTCACCATCGCGGATCGGTTCGAAACCAGCAATAGCCCGGAGTAAACTTGTTTTCCCGCAACCTGACGGACCCAGCAAACATCCGATTTCTCCCTTGGGCAAGGCAAAAGATACATCAGTAACTGCTGTAGCATCAGGATATTCAATGCTTACTCCATTGAGAGCTAGTTGTTCACTCATCCTAGTTTTTATCCTGAATGATAATGCGAGTAATTAATAATACAGGTATGAGGCCAATTGCGACAATGGATAATGCAGGAAGTGCTGCATCCATTAACTGCTCCTCTGAGGCTAGTTCATATGTGCGTATCGCTAGCGTATTGAAATTAAAGGGCCTCAAAATCAATGTTATTGGAAGTTCTTTTAAAACCTCTACAAAGACTAAAAGAAGTGCTGTAAACAAACTTGGGCGTAGCATAGGCAAATGAATTCGGGTTAAAAGATGCGATGGTGAGGCTCCTAATGAGAGAGCAGATTCATCAAGGTTAATTTTGATGGTAGACATACCAGAATCTATAGCTTGCAAAGATATGGAGAGGAAGCGCGCAAGATATGCAAATAAAAGAATTCCCAGCGTGCCACTAAAAATTAGTCCAAAACTTTCATCAATCAATTGCACACTGAGTTCATTAATTTGCTGATCCAACCAGCCCGCGGGTAACATGACGCCTACCGCGATCACTGTGCCGGGAACAGCATATCCCAGTTTTATAATTTCTGTTTGTACAAGTTCTCGTTGTCGCCCAAAACGCCGTTTTACATATGACAGAAATAGTGCAAGTACAAGGCAGAGGACAGATGCTGCGGCAGCAAGTATTATGCTGTTTAAGAGGAGATAAAAAAATTCCACTTTCTCAATTTTTCGCCAATGGTTTATTGCCCATACTGCAAGCTGTGTTGCAGGTAGGAGAAATCCCATAATTATTGGAAAACTAAGTAAAATTACTGCGCCAACCGCATGCCATTTTCTTAACACGATTGATTTAGTTTTCGTGAGAGTAAAATTCTGATAATACCGCAGTTTATTTCTTGATTCTCTCTCAACAAGCATCAAAGCGAAAACAAAGAGCAGCAGAAATGCACATAATTGGGCAGCAGTTAGAAGCTCTCCCAAACCATGCCAGGTCCTAAAGATCCCTGTGGTGAACGTGTTTACTCCAAAGTATGAAACTGTTCCATAGTCTGCCAAAGTTTCCATTATAGCGAGGCTAAGTCCAGCAACAATCGCTGGTCGAGCTAAAGGGAGAGAGACGAATAAAAAGGAATTCCATGGGCTGCGACCTAAATTCCGACTGGATTCAAGCGTCGTGAGTGATTGACCCGCAAATGCAACTCGTGCCAAGAGGTAAACATATGGGTAAAGAACCAAAGATAGCATGCAAATAGCGCCCCCGAGTGAGCGAATTTGAGGAAAATAATAATCTCCATATTCCAACCCAAATGTAGATCGAATCAGAATCTGCAGGATTCCAAATGAATCGAGGATGCCTGAATAAGTATAAGCAATAATGTAAGCCGGCATAGCCATCGGAAGCAAAAGAGCCCAACTTAACAACCGACGCCCAGGAAACTCACATAGTGCGCTTAGCCATGCAGCACCTACCCCTAAACCAAAGGTTCCGATTCCTACCCCAAAAACGAGGGTAGTTGTGTTAAAGACATACTCTGTTAATACAGTGTTATTTAAGTGCTGCCATGTGGCACTGAAGGGTTGTATCAGGCTTGCCATTACAAGTAATAATGGCATTGATAATATCGCAGTGATGCAAGTAGCCGTATTGCGCGAAGTCAGCCAGTTAGAGGTATGGGCCGGAGAGACGGTAGTAGGTGTTATTTCCAACCAGCCCGATCCATCGCCATTATAGCGGCTGCATTTTGGCGTCCAAGCTCTGACACATTGACTTGGTTGGCTTTAAAAGCGCCCCAAGATTTCAGGACATCATTCAACTCGATATCGTCACGGATGGGGAATTCATTATTGACTTCAGCATACCACTGCTGACTTTCGTCGCTCGTCAAAAAGGCGATAAGGTCAGTGGCGAGGTCCGGATTAGAGGAGGACTTAGTAATTCCTACACCTGAGATGTTAATGTGCGTTCCTAGCTGGTTTTGATCCGGCCAGAATAGCGCTACCTGTGATGCCGCTGCGATCTCCACAGGGTCCTCAGAGCCAAGCATGCCAGCGAGGTAATAACTGTTGACAAGAGCGATATCACACTCTCCCGCGGCAATGGCTTTAATTTGATCTCTGTCACCACCTGATGGATTTCGGGCAAAGTTTGTTACTAAACCCTCAAGCCAATCTGAAGTATATTCGACCCCTTGTGACGTTAACATCCCCGCCACTAAAGATTGGTTGTAGATATTGCCTGATGAACGGACGCAGATTTTTCCTCGCCACTTGGGGTCCGCTAACGCTTTATATGTTGCTAATTGATCTGGAGAGACTCGTTGTCGAGAATAAACGATTACGCGTGCTCGTATGCTGAGTCCGAACCATTGATCGTCTAAACTTCGGAGATGGGGCGGGATATTGTTGTTTAAAGTTTTTGAAATCATTGGCTGAAGAAGTCCGGCGCGCTGAGCTCTGTAAAGGCGTCCTGCATCTACGGTTAACAAAAGATCAGCTGGAGAGTAGATTCCTTCGCTTTTAAGTCGAGCTATAAGAGAATCTCCCTTGCCCGTAATTAGGTTTATTTTGGTTCCTGTATTTTTGCTGAATTGATCCAGAAGCGGCTTGATGAGAGCCTCTTTTCTAGCCGAATAAATATTTAATTCATTATTGTAAGTATAGTTACTGGAACTCATGCCATACGCTGAGTTTACAGCAAATAAAAATGAGAGAAAAAAATAATTATTCTTCATAGTGAGACATACTAACTGTTTGAGAACGGTAATTATTCTCATTTACGCAGAGAATGCAAGTGGAGGTAGTTTTTCCGACTAATTGTCGGATTATCGACTCAAAAAAGAAGCTCATTGCGGACATCTTCAATATAAAAATTGCTGACAATTTATTGGGTGAATAATCTATGTTGAATTGTATTTATGCTCAGGGCGCGATTTTAATCAGAGTATAGATTCAGGTTATCAGTTGATAGTGAAAAACTGTTAGACCCCTGTGTTAAAATCGCGCTTAATAGCTGTGAAAAGATTAGGCTGGAATCATTAAATAACAAAGGAAGTATTTTAACAGTGAACGGTAACTATTTAAATCCTAGAGATATTGATTTTTATCTTTATGAGTTTCTTGATACTGAGGCCTTGCTAGGAAGGCCACGATACTCAGACCACTCTAGGGAGATTTTTGACGCCACGTTAAATGGAGCTCAGAATATAGCGGAGAAATATTATGCTAATCATTACTCTAAAGGTGATAATAATGAGCCCACTTTTGATGGTTCAAATGTAACAATGATACCCGAGACTCAAGTTGCTTGGGATGTGGCAGCTGAGTTTGGTTTGATGGCAGCACACCACGACGTCAGTGAGGGGGGGTTGCAGCTACCGGAGATTATTTGTAAAGCGGCAAGTGCTTACATTCAAGCAGCAAATTGTGCAAGTTCCGGTTATTATATCGTCACCGCATCCGCGGGAAACCTAGTGCGAAATTTCGGGAGTAAAAGACAAAAAGAACAATTCTTACATCCCATGATGGATGGAAGATTTGCTGGCACCATGGCTTTGTCAGAGCCAGCTCAAGGCTCTGCACTAGCAGATATTAAGACCTCGGCAACCCGCCAGAGTGATGGTAGTTATCGTATTCGAGGACAGAAGATTTATATCACTAATGGCGATCATAATTTGACTGAAAACATCATTCATATGGTCTTAGCGAAGATAGAGGGTGCGCCTCCCGGAGTGCGGGGGATTTCGCTTTTTATTGTTCCCAAAGTTTTGGTAAATGAGGATGGTAGCCTCGGAGAGAGGAACGATGTTGCACTTGCGGGTTTACTTCATAAGATGGGTAATAGAACTGCGACTTCTACTGTCTTGCACTTCGGGGAGAACGAGGGTGCAGTTGGTTATTTGGTCGGTGAGCCACATCGAGGACTTGGATACATGTTTCAGATGATGAATGAATTGCGGGTTGGCGTCGGCTTAGGTGCAGCTGCTATTGCATATCGTGGGTATCAACATTCACTTGAATATGCGCGAGAGAGGCCTCAAGGTCGCTTACCCTCAAACAAAAATCCATCCACGCCTCAGGTAAAGATCATTCAGCATGCCGATGTTCGCAGAATGCTCATGGCGCAAAAAGCGATCGCAGAAGGTAGCATGGCATTAACTTTATATGCTGCTTCATTGTTTGAGGATTCGCAAACTTCCCCTCATGAGTCGGACAAAGAACGTGCGCTGTCACTTCTGGATCTACTTACGCCAGTGGTCAAGAGTTTCCCGTCAAGATATGGGTGCCGGAGTAACGACTTAGCCATTCAGGTGCTCGGTGGTTCTGGATACATCCGCGATTATCCTGTTGAACAGCTCTACAGGGATCAGCGGCTGAATCCAATTCATGAGGGTACAGATGGGATACACGGTATTGACCTACTAGGACGGAAGGTCTCCGCTCGCAGCGGAAATAACTTTAAACTTTTAATGTCAGAGATTCGCGCTGCACTTGACGACGGATCTGAGGTTCGACAAGTTAAGCACCTTATTTCGCCAATCAGTGAGGCACTCCAGCGAGTGGAATATGTAACTGAAAATCTTCTTGATAGGATCGCAATTGATCCAGACCGAGGTTTGTCGAATGCTACGCTGTACCTTGATATGTTTGGTCATCTGGTGGTAGCTTGGATTTGGTTTCGACAAGCTGTCGTTGCGGCAAAAAAAATTAGTTGTAATGTTGACGAGTGTTCTGAACTGGATGCCAACTTTTACCGAGGAAAATTGCAAACAGCCAGCTACTTTATAAAGCGAGAGCTTCCCAAGATATCTCATGAGGCGAAAATTTTAGAAGAGAACGACAGTATTTGCTTTGACATGCAAGATGCATTTTTTTGATAACCCTCTAATTTACATATAAATATCGGGTGATAAAAAGACTATTTCCAACAAGGAGAGTGCCATGAAATTTTCGGAATTCGCGCGTGAGCGAAAAAGTGTGAGAGGGTTTAAAAAAGATCCCCTTCCAATGCATATAGTCGACGAGATTATAGAAACAGCTAAGTGGGCCCCGTCCTCATTCAATTCGCAGACTTGGAAGGCTCACGTGGTTTCGGGGGAACCGCTTGATAGGATCCGTGAGGGTAACACAAAGCAAATATTGGCGGGAGTACCGCCTAAGCGTGAATTTGCCTACATAGAGGAATATCAAGGAGTTCATCGGCGAAACCAGATCGATGTGGCGGTCCAGCTTTTTGAGGCAATGGGCATCGCGAGGGAGGATAAGGAAAAACGTATGGAATGGGGATTGAGAGGATTCCGGCAATTCGACGCTCCCGTATCAGTTGTGCTAACTTACGATAAATACCTTGAGCCAGCCGCCATGACGCACTTTGCATGCGGGTCGCTTGCTTACGGAATTGTATTGGCAGCATGGGAGTTGGGGATCGGGTGCATAATTAATGGACAGGGAATTCAGCAGCCAGACGTGGTTCGAGAGCACGCAAATATTCCCGAGGATGAAGTAATAATGATTACTATTGCGATGGGCTACCCCGACTATGATTTCGTTGCTAATGATGTGAAGTCAAGGCGTGCCGATAACGTAGATTTTGTAAAATATATAGGGTTTGAGTCAGATCAATCTTAATCTAGGTCAGATTTTTGGTGACGTTCTTTGACTTGTTTAGACTCATCACCCCAAACTCGATTCACTCTCACGCCCCGCTGGACCGCTGTTCTTTTTTGTATTGCGGTTGACCACCGCTTTACGTGGGTATAGTTATCAACCTCCAAAAATTGTTGCGCATTGTAGAGTTTTCCAGACACTAACGCTCCATACCAAGGTTGAGTGGCCATGTCTGCGATGGAATATTCATATCCAGCAAGGTACTCGCTTTTTGATAGAGCCTTGTCTAAGACGTCGAGTTGTCTTTTTATCTCCATGGCATATCGGTTAATTGGGTACTCATATTTCTCGGGTGCGTACGCATAAAAGTGACCGAAGCCACCACCAAGGTAGGGAGTGCTTCCCATCTGCCAGAACAGCCAAGATAGACATTCGGCGCGTTCTTTAGAAGACGTAGGGATAAAAGTGGAAAATTTTTCCGCAAGGTAGAGTAAGATTGCGCCTGATTCAAAGATTCTGGTTGGTTCAGCTGTACTATGGTCAATCAATGCAGGAATTTTCGAGTTAGGGTTTGCTTTAACAAACCCGCTGGAAAATTGTTCACCATCCCCAATCTTTATTAACCAAGCATCATATTCAGCTTCCTCATAACCGAGCGACAGCAATTCCTCGAACATTATACTCACTTTCATTCCATTTGGTGTCGCTACTGAATATAGCTGATGGGGATGATTCCCAATGGGAAGCTCTCTTTCATGAGTTGAGCCGGATATTGGTCGATTTATTGACGCAAACCTACCGCCACTTGGTTTGTCCCATTTCCATACCACTGGAGGATTATAAGTATCGTTCATGATTATTCGCTCAATTTTTATCTTGGGTAGATTAACTCCACTATATATACCTTATTAAGCCATATTAATGGCTATTTGAAATGCTGGACGTTCTTCGATTCGCTTAACATATGCTTGCAGATTTGGCATGTCTTCGTTAACGCACCCTAAATGGTTACTCATGTAACAGGCATGTCCCAGCATCACATCTGCAGCAGAAAAATCCCCAATTAAATAATTCTTATCAGAGAGCTCTTGATCAATCGGTGTAAGTGCTTTTTTGATAAGTCGCTGAGCTTGCTTAAGAGCATTTTTATCTCTCCGCTCAGGTGGGAGAAGAATTGTATTTACAACAATGATATTCGCAGGAGGCATTACCATGCCCTCACAGTAATGGAACCATTGCAGATATTGTGGAAATTTGATATCTGAGGGAGAGGGTTTAAGCCCACCATTTTTATAACGTTCTAGGATATACTCGAGAATCGCTCCCGACTCAAAAAGGCGGACGTCGGCGTCGTCTAAGACCGGCACGCGTCCCAAAGGATGCCGAGCCCTGTGCTCATCTGATTTCAAGTCACTTGGGTGGAAATTCATTTTGTTTATTTCATAAGGGAGGTCTAATTCCTCCAATAGCCAGACGACCCGTCCCGCTCTTGAGTTTGGTGCGAAATGAAGTTTTAGCATTTAACTAGTCCTTTTACATTAAGATTAGGAACTTTTTGTTGCAATATTCAGCTGTCCGCTTAGTCCTGCTGTTCTATGCTCTTCGGCCGCTAACCACTCTTGAGACGAGATCATATTAAGGAAAGTATCTAATGATGGATACTCGGCGATTGCTACAGCATCCCAGACGTTCTCGACCTCTCCAACAACCATTCCAGCTACTGCAGCTGAGAACAGTATTTTTCCGCCTCGCTCGGTAATTAACCTCGATACAACTTCCCCATACAGTCCGTATGCTTCATACCCGGTCAATGTGGTTTCGCGGCCATCCTCATACACTGCTTTTTCTTTGAAGCTCAGCAGGTTCACCATATGCACTGGTTTCCCATCATCTTTGTCTTTCAGCGCAGCGATTTGCTCGGGCATATTCCTCATTCTGTTAAGATAGTGCAAGTGTCTTCTCCAAATATTTTTCCGGGATTCAGGATGTTTTGGGGGTCAAATGTCTGTTTTATTTTTTTCATCAGGGCTATTTCAACGGGCGTTCTTGTATAACTCAACCAAGCAGTTTTATGGTGGCCAATTCCATGCTCCGCCGATATTGAACCGTTTCTGTTTCGGATACCTTCGTAAATAATTTTTTCTATAGCAAACTTGGTTTCATCAGATCCGTCACCGACCGATGGCAAAAGATGTAGGTTCCCATCTCCTAGATGCCCGTAAGTAAATAAACTATTTTTTGACCAGCGCTCATTTAAAGCATTTTTTACCTCATTGACATAATCTTCCATCTCATTAATTGCCAGTGATACGTCGAACGCCCAAATGGGCGCGAGTTGGATAGCCTGGTTCACATCGTCGCGTATTGCCCACAACTTGTCACGCTCGGCAATATTCTTCGCTATAACCGCGTCACTAATTAAACCCTCAGAAAAAGCTTCGCTTAGCATCATTTCGAAGCTTGTGGTATTTTCTTTTTGGTGCATACCTTGTGTTTCGATGAGGACAGTATACGGATCGCCATAAGGAAGCGGAGGCGAATGCGGACACGTAGGACCTGTTATGAACTCATAATATTCAGCCCAGAGAACCTCAAATGACGAGAGCATACCTTGGGAAGAACCCTCGACAAATGTTAGTAATTTTGTCAGCGATTTAAAGTCCGGCACTGATACCCATCCGCAACACTGACTCACTGGGAGGGTTCGCAAACGTAAGATTGCTTTTGTAACAATTCCTAATGTGCCCTCTGAGGATATAAAGAGATGTTTTAGATCGTACCCCGTATTGTTTTTAAGGGCTTTTCCTTGCATTGGGATTATGGTTCCGTCGGCGAGGACTGCTTCCAGCGCAACAATTTGTTCTCGGGTCATACCATACCGGATTACCCTATTACCACCGGCATTAGTAGCTATATTTCCTCCGACCGTTGCGCTACCTCGGGCGCCGATGTCGAGGGGATAAAAAAAACCACTTTTTGCTGCGACCTCCTGCACATCTTGTAATTTAACGCCCGCTTGCACAGTCATTGTGCGAGATTCGGTATCAATCTCTTCAATCATGCTCATACGCTCAAGCGAGAGGGCTAACTCTCCTCGGCCCCGATGGGTACCCTGGACCATGGTGCTATTCCCGCCGATTGCGACGATACTCTGTCCGATATCATTACATAGACTTAAGATCTTAGACACCTGATCCGACGATTCGGGGCGTACAATAGGTCCCACGCCTCTAGCATCGTCTTCAAAGATACCATTATCGCCTACTATCGCCTTTATAGATTCTAGGAGCTGTGTCGCTTTGAGAGCCATGTTATTCCGGCAAAAACTGGTTATCAGAGCATTAATTTTATGTGACTTTTTTGAAAAGAACAAAACTAAAATAATGCAATAATGTTTTAGTATCCGAGAAGTTGATAAACAAGTCTACTTACAATGTGATATTGAAATATAAACTATAATTATCAATAGTATGCTGATTTATTGTTGTAATCTTGGTGCGATTTATAACAAGTCGCTATCTACCAATAAAAAATTGTCTGTAGACTAACTCGGCCCTAAGTTTGATACTAATTTTTAGCGTTAGGGTTTAAGATTACATTCCAATCCATCAAAAGTGCGGGGGGTGTTCATAGTTGAAAGTATGGGCGAAAGTACAGAGAAAATTTGTTCGTCGATTTGCATCTGATCCCGAGTATATCCGAGATATCAGGGATATTGAGGCTATCGAAATGATCGATTATCAAGAACGTTTTCCGTGTAACTCACCCTCAGAAGCCCTTTCACATGTAAGCGAGCTTGTGCCTGATGAGATAGCTATACGATATCTTCCAAACGGCTTACTGAAGGATAACTCTTTGTGCTGGACCTATTCGGAATACCTTGCTGAGGTGATCCGAGCGGCTAACTTATTCCATTCTTTAGGGGTAAGTCAAAATCATTCTGTCGCACTTTTGTTACCAAATGTACCTCAGATGTTGTTCTCCTTGTGGGGAAGCCAGATAGTAGCAGTCGCTACACCAATTAACCCATTTCTAGCTGTAAATCAGATCGCTTCAATTTCCGATCAAGCGAATGCAACAATTCTTGTTACGCTTGGCCCTGACGGAGAGGCAGGTCAAGAACTGTATCAGAAGGCCTTGAAGGTTCGCTCAGCGAGCCATTCTATTCAAACGATTGTAGTTATTTCGGAATTAGGGCTCTCGTCAAAAGGATCTTGTGTTGATTCGGTTTTTAAAGAACAAAATGGAATATTGGATTGGTCTGTCGGAATGACCTCGCAGCCATCCGAAAAACTTTCATTTAAACGGAATATCAATCCAACCGACGTCGCGGCATTTTTCCATACCGGAGGAACCACTGGTACTCCTAAACTTGCCCAACACACTCACTATGGTGAGATGGTGAATATCGGTCAAATGACTATGCTGGGGCCAGATCCTGGCAAGGATGAGGTCGTTAAATCCCGGATGAGAGTTCTATGCGGACTTCCCTTATTTCATGTCAACGCAGTATGTGTCTCTGCCCTAAATTGTATTGTCAATGGAGGAGAGCTGATCTTGGCAGGTCCGCAAGGGTTCAGAAATAAGTCAATGATGGCGGACTTCTGGGGTTTAGTGGAGCGGTATGGCGTTACCATGTTTGCAGCGGTACCGACGATTTATGCGGCACTACTAGAGCAACCGAGTGATTCGTATGACTTATCAAGTCTAATTAATTGCGGTTGCGGTGCTGCACCTGCTCCGGCAAGCTTGTTAAATGAGTTTCGGTCCCGCACTGGAGTCGATATTGGAGAAGGTTACGGCATGACGGAGACCACTGCGGGTGCTGTGGGACATTACTACTATGGGGAGCGACTTGTTGGATCTGTGGGTCTCAGGGTTCCATATCATCAGCTTCGAATTGTAATTATTGATGGTGAGGGTCAAATAGTCAGAGAATGCGACACTAATGAAATTGGTGTTTTACTGCATGCAGGTCCGAATGTGACTCCCGGATATAAATTACCGGAGAACAACGAGGGAGCATGGCCTGAACCTGGCTGGTTCAACAGCGGTGACCTAGCGCGCTTCGATAAAGATGGTAATCTTTGGCTGGCCGGTCGCGCCAAGGATACGATTATCCGTGGCGGACATAATATCGATCCCCTAATTACTGAAGACGCGTTAGCTTCCCATCCAAGTGTAGAAATTGCAGCGGCGGTTGGAAAACCCGACGCTTACGCTGGTGAATTACCAGTTGCATATGTCAAACTCGTCGAGGGTAGTGATGTTTCTGAAGGAGAGCTTCTGAACTACGCTAGAGAAAATGTCTCTGAGCGTGCCGCTGCGCCAGTAGAGGTTATAATACGCTCTCAAATAGCTGTCACTGCGGTAGGCAAAATCTTCAAACCAGAACTTCGTAAGGATGCGATCTCGCTTGGGTATATGCGGGCGGCAAATAATGTATGTCCCGACATTCAATTTAAGGTAT
>MDTC01157222.1_pt1 | contig 17520 bp, 14 predicted proteins | sample 811181 | NCBI WGS metagenome assembly MDTC01 (sample SAMN05326644, study PRJNA326480) | marine metagenome | isolation source: seawater | place: Pacific Ocean: North | collected 2011 | reverse complement strand
TAACTGGGGAATTAATACTATTTGGAATTCTAATGACTTATTTAATGCATATAATTTTATTGATTTTGATTACGTCGAAAGACCAGGATCAGATGTAATAAGATTAATATATACTGGTGATAATCTTTCTGGTGTTGAACTTACTTTTATGCCAACAAATAGAGGGCGAAATATTCTCGCTGGAATGTATAAATTTAACAAGCTTGGTTACGATTTTCAAATAATAGGGGCTGACTATTTTGATGATGTTGTGGTTGGAGGTGGATGGGCTGGAAATATTTTAAAAGCTGGTTTTAAAGGTGAAACTTCATATTTTATTAATAATAACACGGACAATGCTTTAAGTTTATCTACATCAATTGATTATTCTTTTAAAAGTGGATACTACCTTCTGGGTTCCTATCTTTATAATTCTCAAGGTAGAAATTCTCCAGGATTACTTAATCTAATTAATATAACGGATAATATTTTATCTCCTAGAAATCTTATGCCATCAAAAAACTCTTACTTGTTACAGCTTTCAAAACCTATATCTCCTCCACTCAATGCATCCATAACCATAATGTACGGAGCAGGAATAAATTTACTTTATTTATCTCCAAGTATTTCATATGATGTGAGCTCAAGAATAGATCTAAATCTGATTGCTCAAATATTTTACCTGGAAAATAATCAGAAACTTGCGAATTTAATTAGAGGTTTATATATACAGCTAAAATATAGCTTTTAGATTAACCTATAGCTTCAATTTCTTCGAGAATTTTATTTGCTTCGGCAAGTTTTGCGTCACTATCTTTTCTACTTACATTAGAAAGCTCGTATGACTCCTTAAGGAGTTTGTTATACTTTTCTATAAGTTTTTCTTTCTTTGTTTTGAATAGCCCAAACATACTTGAGCATACGGTACCTGTCTATTTTTGTTTTAGTTAAATGGAGTTCTTAATTCTTGAGGTTTTTTACTGTCAAAATAAAGAATTTCGCATTTACAATTTACTTTAACGTATTTTTCAGTAATCTTTTGGGAGACATTATCAAAATATGTCAAATAAAAAATCCAGTCCTTAATTAATACTATTCCATCTGATGGCATACTGCTTCCCATATTTCTTGATCTTATCTCTGTATCAATATACTTTTCACAACTTCTTGGTTTATCATAATAACATTCTTCTTCTTTTTTTTTATTAGAAGAACAACCATTAACTACAAAAAAAAGTACAAGTAGTATGAGTTTAGATTTAAGCATTATGTCTACCAAAGAAATTTTATTTATTTCGTTATTCATTTGGGGAATACCTAGTACATATTTTAGAAACAAATTTAGAAAAATTGTTTATAAAACAAATGATTGGAAAATCAATATAAAGCCTTTATTTAAAAAAGAAATAATTGCATTATTTACTAATATGTATCCTAATAATATAGAATACATAAGACTTAGAAATAACTACAGGTCATATCTGACCATCTACCTTGTTTTGTTTATAACTTATTTATCAGTAGAATAGTTGAAATCTATATTTATCATTCATCTCATATGTAACTCATTAATGATTGGAGTTATTTTGATTACTCAGTTAATCACTTATCCTTCATTTTTAAGTATCGACAAACATAAATTTGTGGACTTTCATAATAACTATGTTAGAGGTATATCCTTAGTTGCAGTACCTGCCATGACAATTGAATTACTGACTCTTTTATACATGAACGTATATATTAATGACCTATTATTCATAAAATCTTTATTGGTATTAATTGTTATATGGTTAGTTACTTTCATCATTATAGTTCCAATCCATAATCAGTTATCTAAGAAATTTGAAATTGAAAAAATAATTTCTCTCATAAGGTATAATTGGATAAGGACAGTTTTGTGGACATCTAAAATTTTTATAATACTCTATATTTTTTATGAAGAATTTTGATCTAACAGAGACAGAAGTGGATAGAATTATTCAGATGTGTTGGGAGGATAGAACACCATTTGATGCAATTTTTGATCAGTTTAAATTAACTGAAAATCAAATAATTTCAATAATGAGGAATAATTTAAGAAAATCTTCTTTTATAAGGTGGAGGAAAAGAGTTGATAATAGGAAGACAAAACATTCAGTGCATAGTTCTAATAATAAGAAGAGATTTAAATCAAAATCTCAAAGACAAATAACATATAATAAAATATCTTAATCAACTTTGGTATTTATATCATCTACTTGATTAATATTTTTTATCTAAATTCGTATTCAATTTTATTTATGAAAAAGATATTAATTATAATATTAACTCCATTTATATCTTATTCACAAAATATCAATTTTGTTGAGTATGATCTCGAAAATGGTCTCCACATTATTTTACATAAAGATAATAGTGCACCAGTTGTTACAACACAACTCATGTTTCATGTAGGAAGTAAAGACGAAGATCCTGATAGAACTGGATTTGCACATTTTTTTGAACATATGCTCGGTGAAGAGACCAAGAATATGGCTAAAGGTGAGTGGTACAAAATATTATCTGCTAATGGCGGAGAAGGAAATGCTGGTACAAGTTTAGATTATACTTTTTATTACGCTACTATGCCATCAAATAGTTTGAGATTAGGTATTTGGAGATATTCTGAAATCCTTCTTCATCCTATCCTTAATGAGGAAGAAATAACAATTCAAAGAGGTGCTATAAAGGAGGAGAAAAGACTAATGGACAATAGGCCATACAGTAGATTTCTTCCATATATACAGAGGAATTTATTTAAAAAACACCCATATAAAGAGCCTATAATTGGTAGCATTGAGCATCTTGATGCTGCAAAGTACGAAGATTTCATAAAATTTAATGCGAAATTTTACACAACAAGGAATGCAGTATTCACTGTTGCTGGTGACATAGATATTGATGAAACTAGGAAAATGATAGATTATTACTTTAGTGCTATTCCTGATAAACCAAAACCTGAAAAAGTTTTTCCTGTTGAACCAGATATAACTCAAGAGACAAGGGTACAGGAATACGATCCAAACATTCAGATTCCAGCAATATTACTAAATTATAGAACCCCTCCAATGCAGTCAAGGGAAGCTAGAGTTTTAGATCTAATTTCAACTTACTTAAGTACTGGAAAGAGTTCTAAACTTTACAAGAAATTAGTTGATAAACAGAAGATTGCACTCGAAGTTCAGGCTGTGAGTTTACCACTCGAGGAGTACGGCATTTACGCTATACTTGCATTGCCTCTTGGTGACACATCTTTAGATGTGCTTAAGACAGAAATTGATGAAGAGATAGTTACATTAAAATCTGACTTAATTTCAGAAAAAGATTACCAGAAACTTCAGAATATTTATGAAAATAATTTTGTAAATGCTAATGCATCAATTCAAGGTATTGCAACATCTCTTTCTCAATATTACCTGTTTTATGGAGACACTAACCTTATCAATTCATCAATTGAAATTTATAAGTCAATATCTAGAGAAGAAATTAGAGATGTAGCTTCTAAATATTTAAATAATAACCAAAGGGTAGTAATGGATTATCTACCTGAAAATAAATAATAATGGGAAAAGTAATTATAGTTCTGTTTTTATTTTGTTTTAACCTCTCCTTTTCTCAAGTAGATAGGTCACAACCGAAGGCTGGCCCTGCTCCCAAGATTAACTTCTCAAAGCCTTACATGAAAGTCTTATCGAATGGGTTGACCCTGATGGTAGTAGAAAATAGTAAGTTACCGAGAGTGAGTGTATCTCTAATAATTGATAATCCCCCGATACTCGAGAGAGATTTGTCTGGTATATCTAGCATTACTGGTAGTTTGATGGGGTTAGGTAATAAATACCAGGATAAGGATAGTTTCAACGAGGAAATTGATTTTATGGGTGCTTCAATTAGCTTTTCTTCACAGAGTGGTTTTGCTTCTTCTCTCTCACGTCATTTTCCAAGAACTTTTGAGATGTTTTCAAATGCTGCATTAAATCCATTATTTCAGCAAGAAGAATTTCAAAATGAGAAAGATAAATTAATAACTAATATTGAGAACAATGAGAAAAGTGTTACAGCTGTTGCGAGAAAAGTTGAACGAGTACATGCGTATGGAAGAAATCATCCCAATGGTGAGTTTTCAAGTAAGGAGACAGTTGAAAATATCCAATTATCTGATGTTGAGGAATTTTATGAATCTTACTTCAAACCAAATAATGCTTACTTAGTATTGATTGGAGATATATCCGTAGAACTTTCTGAGGAATTAGCATCTAAATACTTTGGAAAATGGAAGTCTGACAAGAAGTTAGAAAAAAAGTTCGGTGAAAATTCAGTTAACGCTTTTCAAGCTATTTCAAACAAAGATGGAATGAATATTAATATTGTTGATATGCCAAATTCTGCCAATTCAGAGATTTCCTTTCAGAATATTGTAAACCTAAAAATGTCTGATGAGGATTATCATGCAGCAGTTCTTACTAACAAAATTTTAGGTGGTGGTCCAGAAAATAGACTTGAGCAGCAGATTAGAGAAGTTAAATCATTTGCTTACTACTCAAGATCAATTATAGGAGATAATAAATATACTGGAACGAGGTTTAGAGCTACTACCACTACTAAGCCAAGTGTAACGGACAGTGCTATATATGAGATAGCTAATGAAATAAAAAAAATTCAAACAGAGTTAGTCAGTGATGAAGAGCTAAGTCGTGTCAAATCAAAGTTTTTTGGTGAATTTGTTCTAGCAATGCAGAGTCCGGCCACTCTTGCTAATTATGCACTTCAGATTCAAAGTGAAAATTTATCTGACTCATATTTTGAGGATTATCTAACTAATATAAATAGGGTCACACCAGAAAAAGTAATGGAAGTAGCTAATAAATATTTTGACATTGAAAATGGACAATTTATTATTACGGGTAAGGGGTCAGAAATCGTAAAACAATTAGATAATATAACTATTGAAGGAAATAAAATTCCACTTCAGTTCTTATCTATAGATGGAAATTTAGTTGAAAGACCAAATTATGATGCCCCAGATGGTATATCAAAAAAAGATGTTCTTGATAAATATATGAATGCTATTGGAGGGATAGAAAAAATTGAAAATATAAGTGCAGTATCGATTTTAGCTGAGTCAGAGGTTCAAGGAATGAAGTTGCAACAAGTGTCAATTTCTGCTAAACCAAATAAGACAATGTTAGAGACTATGATGATGGGTAATACGCTATTAAAAATTGTCTTTGATGGTGAAAATGGCATAATGACTCAGCAGGGTAATACAATGGAAATGCCTCAAGAAATGGTTGATGCCACAAGAAATTCAACTCTGCCTTTTGAGGAGATAGGATGGTATAGTAATGATAACGTCAAAATAAGTTCTCTCCAAGAAGAGAAAGGAAGAGAATATTATGTTCTTGAAATTATTAACGATAGTGGTGAAGTAAACTCATCTGTTTTTTATGATGTTGAAACTGGTTTAAAATATAAAAAAACAGAAAAAGCACAGATGCCAGATGGATCTGAGTTTTTATCTGAAGCATTTTATCTTGATTATATGCCAGTAGATGGTGTATCTTTCCCACACACTCTGCGAATTCCTTTTGGTGCTACTAGTTTAGAATTTGTAGTTGTTAATATAACACTAAATCCGGACGTTTCTGATTCCTTTATAATTCAAAATGATTGATACAAATTTTCTCAAAGATCTTGGAATTGGAAAATCTAATTCTGGTACTTGTGATGGTATAAATTGGTTAAGTTTGGATTCCACAGAAAGGCATATAGTCTCACCAGTTGACGGAAATCTTATTGCCTCTGTTTATGAAACCGATGAAAAATCATATGAGAAATTAATAGATACTTCAAAAGATGCATTCAAAAAATGGAGAAAAGTTCCGGCTCCTAAGAGGGGTGAAATAATTAGGGAGATAGGTAATGAATTAAGACTAAATAAAGATTCACTTGGTAAACTTGTTTCTTATGAGATGGGTAAATCTTTGCAGGAAGGCCTTGGTGAGGTTCAGGAGATGATAGATATATGCGATTTTGCAGTGGGTCTCTCAAGACAGTTATATGGACTGACAATGCATTCTGAAAGAGAGAACCACAGAATGTACGAACAGTGGCACCCACTTGGCATTGTTGGGATAATATCTGCATTTAATTTTCCAGTCGCAGTATGGAGTTGGAATGCGATGATTGCTTTGGTCTGTGGAAATGTATGTGTTTGGAAACCTTCAGAAAAAACTCCTCTTTCAGCAATTGCTACACATAAAATAATTAATAAAATTCTAAGTGAAAATAAGCTTGAAGGTGTTTTGAGTTTGGTTACTGATTGTGAGAGTAAAATTCTTGGAAAAAAAATAGCAAGTGATTCAAGGGTGTCTCTAGTTTCTGCTACAGGTTCTACTAAAATGGGTAAGTCAGTAGCTCAAGTGGTTGGTAGTAGATTAGGAAAATCTCTTCTTGAGCTAGGTGGTAATAACGCAATTATAATTTCACAATACGCAAATATTGATATTGCAATAAGAGCTTCTGTTTTTGGTGCAATTGGTACGGCTGGACAAAGATGTACTACAACTAGAAGACTAATAATACATGAATCAATATATGAATCGTTTGCGAAAAAGCTAGTTAAAGCGTATGATCAAATAAGTATCGGTAATCCTCTTGATGAAAAAAATCATATGGGTCCACTTATAGACAAGCATGCTGTAAAAATGTACTTAGAAGCAATAGATAAAGTAAAAAAAGAAGGTGGTAAAGCTCTTATTGATGGAGGTGTCTTGGAGGGAAAATTTTTTAAATCTGGTTGTTACGTCAAACCTTCTATATACGAAGTGGAAAATAATTTTTCAATAGTTCAGGAAGAGACCTTTGCTCCTATTTTATATGTAATGAAATATTCTAGTTTAGATGATGCAATAAAAAAACAAAATGACGTACCTCAGGGGCTTTCTTCATCCATAATGACAACTAAAATATCTGAAGCGGAGGAATTTCTTTCTTCTTTGGGGTCAGATTGTGGTATTGCAAATGTAAATATTGGTACTTCAGGTGCTGAAATCGGTGGTGCATTTGGTGGAGAAAAAGAGACAGGAGGTGGTAGAGAATCAGGATCTGATTCTTGGAAAGCATATATGAGGAGACAGACAAATACTATAAACTATTCTGATGAGTTACCTTTAGCTCAGGGAATTAAGTTTGATATTTAGAATTTATCTGCTAAATAAAATTACCTTTAAGTGAATTAAACCATATAATTTTTGTTAAAAAAAATTTTCAATTATATTAGAAATTCAAAAAATTAATAAACTACTATTTAATCCTTTAAAAGGGTACTAGTTGTTTATTTATTTTTATACAACCCGAATTTGATATACTATTAGAACATTTGTTCTAAATATTTTAATTTAAACTTTTAAAAATTATGAAAAATACAATTTTAGGATTGACATTGTTTTTATTCTATTTTCAATCCAATTCACAACAAATTACTTGGCAGTGCTCGAATGTAATTATTGAAAATCCAGCTGCTTTTGTCAGCGTTTGGGATGATTTTATGCAAACTGATATTGGTAAATCTATGTCTGCAAATGCAATTTTCCAATTTGATCATGTAAGTTCAGAATTTTCATCTACGCATCAGATATGTTGGTTTTCTGATAATGCAGCAGATATTCAAGAAAACTTTGCTAAGTTCATGAATGCAAAGTTTATGAATACAGCAGGCATTTATGAGACTTGGAATGAGAATGTTGTTCAAGAATCTACTGTTCTTGGTCAATCTTTAATAGCTGATCCAGCAGGATTTGATTTAAAATTTGCTGTTGTTTATATGATTAACGTTCAAGATCCAGCAGGTTATGCTGCTGCATTTACTAAAATGAAGGCAGCTGCAGAAGCTTCAAATGATGGTCAGGGTACCTTAGAATTACATGAAGTTTTAGCTGGTGGTGAGTCAGGTGTAACACATGAGGTTATTGTTAGAGCACCAAGTATGGCTGAATGGTTAGCAAATAGGAATGAATTCTTTGCTTCGGAAATATTTCAAGAATTTGTTCAAACAGTTAGACCATTTTCTGAGATATTACATGTTTTAACTGGATCTCCAGTCAAATTTTATAATGTTGATTAATTTCTTAATATGAAAAATTTACTAGCAATTTTTATTTTAACTATTAGTTTCAATAGTCTACACTCTCAAGCAATTTCTTACAGGTATATGACCCCAAAAAAAGGTCATGCTCAGGATTTTAGAAATGGATTGGCTTCAAAAACAAAAAAATATAACTCCAAAGATGGTGATCCAAGAATTTATACTTTTGCTGTTAGAGCAAGCCAAAATGGTGGGATGCAAAGTGTGGTTAGGATGTCTTATGGGGAAACTATTGGTGACCTTCCAATGGGAGGTAGTAATCAACCAGGTATGTGGGATTATTGGATGGAAAATGTAGACAAGTACGTTGAAAATACTTCATCTAGTGAAATATTTCGACTTAGAAAAAGTGCAACTCATAACGATGCCGTTGGTTCTGATAAACCTTTTAGAAGAGTTTTTCATTATTTAATTAAACCTGGACATCAAGATAAGTTTTGGAAGGTGAGAGATAACATGCCTAGAGCTATCGAGGAATCTGGAGTTGATTTGGATATTAATGCATTTCAATCTTTTGCTGGTGGAAGTATGGGTCATGCTAGAATCGTTATTTTTGAAAAAGATATGAAAGGTTTTGAACCAGGTTCAGGAGATTGGCAAAAAATTAGAGATGCTTATAATAACATACATGGTGATGATTCATGGGAAATTGATTGGGAATTAAGCAGGTCTAGTCAAAGAGAATGGGGAAATAACGTAGAACTTTTAGAATTTTTACCTGAGTTAAGTTCCCCTTCTAATTAAATTTTTTACAATTAAATTTTATATATGAAAAAATCAATTTTTATTTTCTTTTTAATGAGTATTATTTCGAAGAATGTAATATCTCAAGAATATGTGTGGTCTGTGTACAATATAAAAGTAGACAGAATAAATGCAGGTCAAGTTGTTTCCGCTATGGATAAGTATCTATCAAAACCAGGTAATCTAGTTGATGGAGTAACTGTATCTTTATTTGAAGTTATGTTTGCAAATAATGATGTTGATGCAACACATGTTATTTCCTTTACAGGTTCACCAGATGCAATGAATGCCATGTATTCCTCTGAACAAAAAGATGATTGGATGGTAATGATGAGTACTTTCGATCAGCTAACTGAATCCGACGGATCTGCAGCTGGAAGATCAATACATACTTTTAATGCTGAATCTTCGGGTCCAATCCATCAAATATATATGTTAGATGTTGCAGAACCAGGTAAAAAAGCTGATGCTTTCAAGGAGATGTGGTCTACCATCAAACCTGATGGCAGAATTACTCTAGGTCAAATCGTAAGTGGAAGACAAGATGGAGCATCTCATTATGTACTAGCAACTAGTAATGATTTTAAGGATTTGGTTTCTGGGAGAAGTAATGATCCCAAAACACAAGCAGCATGGGCGAAATACAGAAAAGATGGAGGAGCTACTGATGTTGTAAGTTCTCAAACAAGAGTATTACTCAAACAATGGAAATAGTTCAATAATATACTTTTTTTAAAAAAAACTCTCCATAATGGAGAGTTTTTTTATATGTTTACTCTGAATCCTAAAAGGGTATCTGTTTCATTAGCTATAAATGGAATATAGGGTTTTGATTGAAATCTTGCATTGAATTTTATAAAAATTGTTGCTCTTTTACTAATTATATAATTAAGAGTTGTATCAAAGAATATTCTATAATTATTTAATTGATTTGATTTCCATTGAGAATACATTACAGTTACTAAATTCCAGTGGGTATTGAATTTCAATCTAGAAAAAATATTAAATGTTAATCTAAGGTTATTATAAACCATAGGATTGAATATTTTTTCTTCGAAAGTATAACTTGGATACGATTCATTTTCATAAAAACCACCTAAAGCAAGATCTAAATATCCTGTATTTTTTGATGGAGTTATTCTTTTTCTTACTCCACCACCTAAAAGAAATCTTCTATCAATAAGTGATCTCATACTTTTTCCAATTTGAATAAATGAGAAGATAGAATGATGCTTTTCTACATTATAAAAATAATTATACCGAAACTGACCTGAAATTATGTTTTTGAATGTATTGCCATTAAACTTTTGATAGTTATTTGAAAAAGTTAATCGAATTAAATTTTTTTCCTTTAATCTAGAGCCTACTGTAAGGTTCGTTTTGATCATAAAAAAATCTAGATTACCTTTTTTATAATCACCCATACCATCAATAAATAAATGGAAGGTGGTATCTATTTTATTTAGGTTTGATTCAGTATTAATTACGGTTTGTGAGAAAGTTTTCAATGAAAATAAGAACATTAAGACCAATAAAATTGATTTTCTAAGCTGATTCATTATCTAATTAATTTTAATGCAAAATTAATTTTTTTAACTGTAATTATAATATAACATGTTATTTTTGTTTAAAAGTCGTTTTGGATATCAATAAATATTTACCCAAAAATCTAATTGAATCTATCTATGAAGATCTATCATCAAAATTAGATTCTAAGTATCATTATCATAATCTATATCATACCAAAAGAGTCATAAATTCTACTAGAGAAATATTAATGAATTTCAAATTATCTGAAGTTGATAGAAAATTTTTATTAACGGCTTGCTTATTTCATGATTATGGATTTATTGAGTCACATATAGATCATGAAGAGATAGCAACAAAAATGATACATAATATCCTTCCAGAATACAACTTTACAATAGATGAAATAAATATAATTTCGTCCCTTATTTTAGCAACCAAGGTAGACGCAATACCCTGTAATGATCAGGAAGCAATAATAAGAGATGCCGACCTCGAATATTTAGGATCAAAAGATTTTGAAAGAATTTCTGAATATTTAAAAAGAGAATGGTTGGAGTGTGGTGTAATTAATGACCCTGTGAGCTTTTACAAAATTCAGTATGATTTTTTATCAAATCATAATTTTTATACTACTTATATGAAAAAAAAATGCGGAAATCAGAAAGAAATTAATCTAGAATATGCAAAAAAAATGATGGAGAGCTCACATTAAAATAAATTCAAAAAGTAAGAAAACTATTAAGGAGCAAAAAGAATATATCATAAATTTTATAGATTTTGATACGTTTACATATTTGTCAGAAGCGATAACACCGTTTATGTAAGCCTGCTCTGCAAGTAAACTCTTTAATTCTTTTTCGTCCTCCATAACTCTAATCAATTCTTTAGAATAAGTCTCAGGTTTTTTATAATGAAAATTTATGTCGTGAAAGAAAAATACAGACTTTTTTAATTTATAATTAATTCGAGGAATGTATGTCTTAAAACTAAAAAAAATTGATGTTAAGGTTAAAGAGATGAAAACTCCAATCAACACATAAAATAAATATTCATAATTTTTGGGTATTGGAAAATCTCCACTTATATCATATGCAAGTCCAAATATTATTCCGTAAGCAGTTAATATTAGAGATGCTTTAAGTTCGGAGTGTCTAATGTGATGAACATTATAATCAATAAGATCCCAATAATTAGATATTAAGTTTCCAGTTTTCATAATTTTTAAATCACATGTTAAATTAACCTATAATTCTAAATAAATCATATTTAAAATATATTTTTAGAGTATATTTCTTTGGTATTAATTTTTTAATTAAATAATTTAAATAATATTATTATTTGTTATTTCTAATCATAATTATTTAATGAAAATTATAAGTTTTTTCTTATTTATTTTAATTATTAATAGTTTAACATTTACTTCTTTTTCTCAAAATTTAAATGAAATTTCAGATTTTGAATTTGAAAAGTATGCTGTTGAACAAGGAACGGCTATGAATGCCTCAATAGTAGTTTTTGAAGATGTGTTTGGATTTATTTGGTTGGGATCTCAAAGTGGTGTTGACAGGTTTGATGGATATAATTTTAAAAATTTTGCAGATGTGTCATCTGATTCGACATCAACCAATCTAAAATGGGTTAACTCTATTTCTCAAGATTCGCTAGGCAACATATGGGCTTCTGATCAATTTGGCAATGTCTCAAATTATAAAAGGTCTGAAAATAAGTGGATTAATTATTATCCAATATATAAAGATTCACTCACAAATATACCTGAGGGTGCAAACACTAATTTTTTTCCGCAACCAAGATCAATTTTATCAACTAAAGATGGAAGATATGCTTTTGTTGGAGTATTTGGATTTGGTTTGGTAAGAATTGATTCAGAAACTGGATTTCAGAAATTTTACCAAAACGATTTTAAATATACAAGAGGTTTTGATATTTCAAATGCAGATAAAATGATAAATGAGATGGAGTGGTTAGATGACGAAAATATTCTATTAGCAACAGGAAATGGTTTTAGAATTTTCAACATAAAAAAGGATGATTACATACAAGAGTATTTTAAAAATGAAAATATTAATTTTAATGTAGAATCAGACAAAAGATATTGGATTAGAAACTTTGAGATTGTCGATAAAAATGAAGTTTACGCTTCTGTTAATGAAGGTGAAGTATTTCTTTTTAATTTTGAAGATAGTTCAATTGTAAATATTTCAGAAAAAATTAAATTAACAGAAACTAATGCATCTGATTTGTTTCTTGATAAATCTAAAAATCAATTATGGATAAATAATCAAAATATTGGTATTGATTTAATTGACATAAAAACTAATCAATTGTTAAAATTAAGAGATAATAATTCTTCTCTGATTGGAAAGCAATTCAATAATATTATCAAGGATAAACAAGAAAATATATGGTTATCAAGTGCTACTGATGGTCTTCTGAAATTTGATCCCAATAAAAAAAAGTTTAAAACAATATCAAGAGATAAGCCAAAAAATTTTAATCTTGGATTTTCAATAGCTTGGGGTGCTCACATCGATAAAGATGGTATTGTATGGATCGGTACAAGAGATCCAGGAGGAGGAATTGTTGGCTTAGATTTCAAAGAAAACAAAAGATATTTCTCAGGTAAATCAAGTGATTTAGGTCCAAATATCTATTCAATTACTGAGGATAATGTAGGAAATATATGGGCAATTAGGGGGGTAAATGGAATATGGTTAAAAAAAAATAAAGAAAAAAAATTTATATATCAAGGCTCCTATAATGAAAACCTAAGGAAAGATAAAAGTTTTCTAGCAAGGCTTACTCAGGGTCATTTGACTTACGATAAAAATCTTATTATTCCTAGTGAAAGAACAGTATGGTTAGCTGATAAGGATGGAAACCCTAAGTATGAGGAATATACAATACTTACTAATCAAATAAAAGAGACAATAAGAGCATTTCATAGGAAAGATTCAATATCAAGTTTTGTTGTTGCTGACGGTTCGATATGGTTGTGGGATGAAAAAAAAAATAAAGTTGTAGACTTAACTCCTAATTTGCATGTTCCAATTTTTGAGAATTTTTCACAAGCACCTATTGTGGAATTTAAAAATAAAATTTATATACCTACATATGGAAATGGAATAATGGTTGTTGATTTAGAAAAGCAAGAAATTAGTTTTATCACTGTTAATGAAGGATTGCCTAACATGTATCTTTATAGCATGTTTATTGATGATGAAAATAATATTTGGGCATCATCCAATAAAGGTATACTTAAATTTCATCCTGAGGTTCTTGAATTCAGACAATTTACTCCTGTTGACGGTGTTCAAGAATATGAATATAACGCGGGTTCAGCTTGGCAATCAAGAGAGGGTGATATAGTCATGGCTGGTTTAAATGGTATAAATTATTTTAATCCGTCCAAGCTTAATGAAAATGTTTTTCCACCAAAAGTATTAATTCAAAATATAAATATTGGTGGCATTGATTTTAATTTTGATTTGTCATCTAATAATGAGTATCATGAAATTGAATTCAAAAATAATTCAATATCTTTTGATTATTTGGCTCTTAGTTATAGGAACACTGAGCAAAATAAGTATAAGTATAAAATGGAAGGTTATGATGATAAATGGATAGAAGCAGGAACTAGAAGGTTTGCTAGTTACACTAATCTTCCTATTGGAAGTTACACTTTTAGGGTACAAGGTTCCAATAATGATGGTGTTTGGAATGAAGTAGGAGCTTCGTATATGATAACTATTCTTCCACCATGGTACAGAACTTATGCTGCATATTTTAGCTATTTTTTAATATTATTTCTAAGTGTAAGATCATTTGGTAAATATCAATCCAATAAATCTTTGGAAAAAGCAGAGAATCAAAGAAGAGCAGGAGAGTTAGAAGAAGCAAAAAAAATTCAAGAAAGTATGTTGCCAAAAGTTTTTCCTTTGTCAAATAGTCTTGAGATATCAGCTGGTTTGGTAACTTCTACTGAAATTGGAGGAGATTATTATGATTTTTTTGAGAAAAAAAATACTATTTATGCAGTTTGCGGAGATGCTACGGGTCACGGAACAGCCTCTGGAATGATGGTGTCAATAATTAAGTCCGGTCTTAATGGGTTGCCATCACTCTCTACGAATAACGTCTTGTATGAATTAAATAATATTGTAAAAAAAATTGATTTAGGTACTCTGAAAATGAGCTTGAACATATGTGAAATAAAAAAGGATACAATTACAATAAGTTCTGCCGCAATGCCTCCAGTTTATATCTATAATTCAAAATCAAAAAAAACCGAAGAAATTTTGATAAGAGGTTTGCCTCTTGGGGGTATTAAAAATGAAACCTTTGACCTGGAAAAAAGAAAATTTAGTAAAGGTGACGTATTAATTATGTTATCAGATGGTTTGCCTGAAGCAGAAAATGAATTAGGCGAATTGTACGATTATGATCGGGTAAAAGATTTCATAACAAAAAATTCATTCAAAACCGCAAAAGAGATCAAAGAAAATATGATAGGTGAAGTGGATAGATGGTTGAATGGAAGAGTTCCTGATGATGATGTTTCTATAGTTGTAATTAAAAAAAAGTAGTATGAAAATTCTATCAATATTATTTTTATCATTTTCATTGTTAACAAATGTGAAATCTCAGTTAATTTCTAATAAAAATTATGATCAGAGGCTTGATGACGAAAAGGGAAATTATCCAATTCAAAATTATAATCAAGATTTTTTAGACAGACCAGGTTTTGTTTGGGGTGTAATAAAATCAAAAAATGATAATTTAATATATCTTGCTGCAAATAGAGGTATTCTTGAATATGATGGCGTTAATGTAAGAATGGTTCCTGTAAAAGAAGATACAACTTATAGTGGTATTGGAGGAGGACCAGTTGCAAGAACACTTGTACAAATGGATGATGGATCTATTTATGCAACTGGAGTTAACAGGTTTGGTAGGTTAGTAAAAAATCAATACGGACTTATGGAGTATGAATATTTGTTACATAAACTACCAGATACTATAGATTACAGAAGACAATATATTTGGGGAGCATTTGAGCACGATAATAAAGTAATTTTTTATACTCCAAATTATATTTTTAGTTGGGACGGTAATGAGTTTGACAGAATCTGGAAAATGTCTGAATATGCTGGGTCAAGAAACTCAAAAGGAAAGATTCATGGTTTTGCAAAAGCTGGTAATACTCCATATATGAGAAGATGGGGATATGGAATGTATAAATTGGTAAATGATAAATTTAATTTTATTGAAGGTTCTGAAATTTTTTCAAATAACCGAATAGAGCTTTTCTATAAAAATAAGAATAATGATCTTTTATTATTTAGTAGATCAATTGGCGCATACATTTTAAAAGATGATGGTAAATTGATTAAGTCAAATAATGAAGTCTTAAATGAATGGCTTATTAATAATTTGGTTTATGTTCATGATGATTTACAGCCTTTCAGTGATGGTACTTTTCCTGTTCATTCCAGAGGAGGTATTTTAATTCTTGATGATGATTTAAAAATTATTAATAATATAAATGAAGAAGATGGTTTAGAAACTGAGACAACAAACATTACATTTATTGATGAGAATGATAATCTTTTAATTGGTACAACTAATGGTTTTTCAAAAATTTCTTTTAATGATGCTCTTACAGAATATGATTTTAAGTATGGTGTAGAAGGATACGTCTGGTCCTCAATCAAGAGAATAAATGGAAACATATATTTTGCATCAACTAAAGATATTTTCATCCTTGAATCTTCCTCTGATCCAATGAAAAATAATAAGGTCATTGATTTAGATTTTAATGATCAAATGGGAGAATATCATAAGTTTGATAACTCAATTATTGCTGCTCACAACTACGGATTTTCTGAATTTGATGGTAAAAATATTAAGATGATTTCAAATGATTATGATATATCAATGTCCGCACAAAGTCAATTAAATAAGAAGTTTTTACTCGTCGGGCATAATGTTGATGGATTGAAAATAATGCAAAGAGATAAAAATGGAAAATTCCAAACTATTAAGACATATCAGCCAGAGCCTGGATTTTCTGTTCCTTATTTTGAAGAAATATCTCCAGGAAAACTTATTTTATCTGCAGGTGGAGGTAGAGGAACTTTTTTTGCGGATTATGATGTTCGAGGTAATTTTGAATTTACTAAAATCAAACATCCTTTGAGAGACTCAATTATTAGTACTCTGCCTGATTCATTAAAAAATGATTTTAGTTTATACCCTGATTCAACATTTAGATGGGGAAAAACAAAAATTGGTTACGTTGCATTTTCAGACTCTCTTACAGTCCACAAATTAGACATGGAAAATAATAAATTAATTTATACTGGAATAAATATGCAAGAAATTAGGCAAGTTGGACTTTTTAATAGAGGTTATAATGAGGATTCTAAGACAAATTGGTATTTTACTAGAGAAGGAATATTTGAAGTTGAAATAAATGATACTTCGTTTTCTATAATTAAAAAACATAAATGGGGTGAAATAGATTACAGAGAATTAACGGGTCAAAATTATATAGAAGGAATTGGAGAAAATACGACAATATGGTTTGGTGGAAGAGATTCTAAATTAATAAGGTGGTTGCCATATAAATCCTCTGAATTTCTTAAAAATAATGTAAAACCACTTATTAGAGGGTTTTATTCTAATAATAGTATAAGATCATTAGATTCTCTTGATATTAACTATACAGATAGCAGAACAATAAAGTTTGAATATGCCTATCCAATATTTAATAAAGAGGAAAATAATGAGTATCGTGTTTTTTTAAATGGATTTGATACAGATACAAGTGATTGGACAAATAATTCATTTAGGGAATATACAAATTTAGATGAGAATGAATATGAGTTTTTAATTCAAGCTAGAGACACTAATGGTAATGAAAGTGATTTTATATCATTCAATTTTTCTATTTTGCCACCATGGTATAGAACAATTTATGCATATATTTCATATGGTTTTTTCTTGATTTTTGGCTTCTGGTCTTTTGGTAAATACCAAGCAAAGAAGTCACTTGAAAAAGCAGATAATGAGAGAAGAGCAGG
>MDTC01137383.1_pt1 | contig 17520 bp, 19 predicted proteins | sample 811181 | NCBI WGS metagenome assembly MDTC01 (sample SAMN05326644, study PRJNA326480) | marine metagenome | isolation source: seawater | place: Pacific Ocean: North | collected 2011 | reverse complement strand
CTTTACCTATGACAAATAGAACAGGTAAGATTGTACAGACAACAATGAAATCAGCAGTTGAACCCCCTCCAAAAGCAGAAGGAGGGTTACATGTTCATTGGAAACGATTCTTGGAGGATGTAGCGTGGAGTGCAGGATGTATTAGTTATATAATAAAAAAATCAACTGTTGATTTTCCTTTCAAGGGTGCTCATACAAAATACAGTAAGAAAGTTAAAGAAGGGTTTGCTGGCTGGCAGAATTTAGATCCTGGTACAACCCCTATTAAGGTAGGTGATGTGGTTGTTAAATGTAGAGGAGTAGCTAAAAATTTCTTTACCAGCAATTATAGCGGTGAGTCACATGGTGATATTGTGACTGAAATAAACGGAAACAAAGCCATAATTATAGGTGGTAACGTCAGTAATACAATGACTAAAGTAACATTACCATTAGATAGTAATGGCAAGATACCAACAGTAGGTGTTAACACTGGAGCTAAAGGATCGTATTTTGTAATATTAAGAGCTGATGCTCCAGCAGATCGGGCCAAGGTATCTAGTACTGCACAGGGTGTATTTGCTAACTATCCAGGTGTAGAAAAAGAAAGACAGTATAAGTGGGTTGATGGTAATAAGTATGCAAAGATAGGAAAAGCGAAAGAAACTTCAGAAGAAGCAGCAATGCTTGTGTATGATATGTATAAAGCTGGTAGGTGTTGGAGTACGAAATATCAATGTAGTTCACCTCACCCAACCGATGGACTTTCTTCTAAACAATTAGAAAGATCAATTAAGTCTGCTGCAAATCAAGGCGGTGAAGGGTATAATATAGATACAGGTCAAGTAGCAGTATAAGGAGAAAAAGTATGGCATATAAAAAACCAGTAAAAGCAAAATTAAAAAAAGGTCCTGCTACGCGTAGAGTTCCAGAGTATAATAATATTACTTATAAAGCAGTTGATATAAGAGATATAAAAGAAATTGGGGATGATACAGAAAAGAAAGGAATTGAAGCAGCATACAAATCACTTACTAATGCAAAAGATTTTGCTGTGATACCACCACCGATGCCACAGCAAGTAATAATGGAAACAAATCCATATCAACGTAGTTTCATAATTAGATACGATGGTGCTATACGAGAAATACAACCAGGCTCATTTTTAAAATACTCCACCGCTATACCTAAAGGTATTTATTATGGTGTTACAATAAATTGGTATGATAGTCCAACAGGTGGATATACAGAACAAGAGCTAAACCTTGAATCTGTAAAATCAGGGATGATACAATTACCACCAGGTGGTGGCTTACGTGAGAAATTTTTCTTATATTTTAGTGTTAGCGTAGGTAATATTAAAGTTAAAAGATTCCAAGCTTCAAAACATATATCAGCATTGACTGGTAAAACGAATAGTGGTGAAGGTATAGATGAAACTTTTGATATAAATGAAGTAACTCAGGTACCTTATTCAGCAATAACAACACGAGGCTAATAATTAGGTAATAAGTTGTAAAATAGGTATTTTTTTCTTATATTAATGGTTATGAAAATAGTAGATAATGCTAAAATATTTAATGCTTTAAAGCAAGAGTATATTAAATCTGAATCGATTGTTATACCTATTTATAGTGATATGCATAAGCACAGATTGGTAAATAGAGTATCGTTACTTTATATTTACATATTAAATACAAAAAATGAGTATGTAATATTAATTAATCACTCTGATCGAATATATTCAGCTGATAGTCTATTATTTCTAAATAGTGATAACATAACTTATACCTACAGTACAGGTATTAATAATTCTGTTAATATAGACGCACTGTATTATATGACAAATCTATGTAATATAGATAAAGAAAAACTATACACTGAAGCTCATAATTATTTTTATAATAAATACTGGAAGTTAAATAATGTAAATGACATCGTACCTATATTAAAACATGTAGAGTATTGCAGTAAACTAAAAGATATTACATTATCTATTATTAACAATAAAGAGTTACCTGGATTTACACAATATAACAAGCAAGTAATACCTGCGTTTAGATCTATTGAAAAAAGTGGATTAGCTACTTATACAGGTGTTGAGTATACTAAATATAATTTATGGTCTATAACAGGCAGACCTAGTAATGCATTTGGTGGTATTAACTATGCGGCTTTAAATAAGGAAGATGGTACTAGAGAAAAATATATAAGTAGATTTGATAAGGGTAAATTAGTAGAGTTTGACTTTGACGCATATCATTTAAGATTAATTGCTAAAATGGTAGATTACGAATTCCCTAATGGTTCTATTCATACTTATTTAGGTCAATACTACTTCGATAAAACTATTATTACTAAAGATGAGTATAACGAATCTAAAGCTGTTACCTTTAAAATATTATATGGTGGAGTTCCAAAAGAGTTTGAAAACATACCATTTTTTAATAAAGTAAAACAGTTTATTTTTGAATACTGGGATATTTATAAGCGTAAAGGTTATGTAGAGACACCTATTTTTAAAAGAAAAGTTCACGCAGAGAATCTTAAAACTCGAGATATAAAGCCTCAAACATTATTTAATTATATGATTCAAGGTATGGAAACAGAGCAGAATGTTATTATTATTGAATCAATACAAAATATGTTAAAGGATTATCAAAGTAAGCTTGTATTATATACTTATGATGCTTTATTATTTGATATACATCCTAATGAGACACATATATTAAAAGATATAAAAGATAATATGATATATCCTACTAAATGTAAAACAGGGCATAATTATAATAAAATGGAAGTCTACAATTTTGATTAAGTAATTTGATATTTATATATAGGAAATTTATGAAATATTTTATACAACAAGCGTTAGAAGATTGGGCATATAAAGTCAACGATGGCTGTCCAGATCCACAGAACAGAACTCATATACAGGTTCTTGAAGCTGTGTTACGTCAACATGGTTGTACTAATGAGTTTATATCTGAATACTTACCTAGAGTTCAAAAAATTAACGAAGAAGATATTGTTAAGAATAAAGAAACGGGTAATGTATATACTGTAAAAAATCATAATCCTGAAACTCAATCGCTTGTTAAAAAAGATGCTTCACCTGAAGATATTAAAAAAGCTAAACAATCTTCTGATAGTGATGATAAGGTTATTATATCAGGTAAAGATAAAACTTTAAAAAAGGGAAATCCATCTGAAAGTGATGAATTTAAAAAAGATCTTGAGCCTGATGATGATACTTTTAATGAAAAAAACAAAAAATATGCAATTCCTACACCCCCTGAACCTTACAAACTTCCTGAAGGCATAACGGATAATCCTAAATTTCCTAAGAGATATGCTAAGGCTCTTGAACGTATGATGAATACTACTGTAACTGACGATACTAAAAGTTGGAGTCACTTTTCTGATATAGAAGGTGGTGCAGGTCAAATTAGTGCTCAAGCAGGAGAACTTATGACTATGGTTGGCACTTCTATGTCTGATGATGATTTTAATAATCTTATGGATTCTTTAGAAGCCCATGAAAAAGATCAAGTAACTAATAATCCAGAACTTAAAAAAGAAGGTACACGTGTAGTCACTAAATCGTGGATTAAATCAGCACGAAATACTCGTAAAGCTATTTTAGATAGAGTTAAAAGTCAATATGGTGAAGGAGCTGAAGTTGTAGGCACATCATGGGATGCGAAAGATGAAGTTGAAGCAATGGGACTTACTGATTATGATAAAAATAAAGGGTTCTCTACTGATATGTATGTTAAGATTAGAACAGCTGAAGGTAAAGAATTGCTCGATGAAGTTTCTCTTAAGAAAGACAAAAATGTTAATTTTTTAAATTCCGGTTCAAAAACTATGGTTGAAGATTGGGACCCAGATATGAAAGGCTCTAAAATTGACCCAACGGTGTATGCAAAAAATGAAAGAGGGAGACTAGCAGAAGGTGCTAAAAATATTTTACCACAAGATGTACAAAATAAGCTTGAAAAAAATATTGAAGCTGCAAGTAAAGGTAAAGGTAGTAGAGGTGGTTCAAAAGCTATTTTAAAAGCAATTAAAGCCGAAGCGGATGCAGGTAGTGAAAAAGCTAAAGAGTATTTGCAAGAGGATGATAGGATTCATAGAGAAATGCAAAATGAAGCTATTAATCAACTTAATACTAATCCTAAAATGAGAGATGGACTTATTAAAGAAATAAAAACTGAATTTCCATTGAAGGCTGTATCTGAAGGAGAAGAAACAATGGCTATTGGAGACATGTCATTGGATAAAAATACTATGGAAAAAATATTTGGTACTAGTGATTTCGATAGTTTGAAAGAAAATTTAACTGTAAAACGAAGTGATAAAGGTGAACCATATCTTGCATATAATATTAAAGGTGCAGAAGAAGTAAAAGTATCTACTATCGTTATTCGTCAGGACGGTAGAGGTTATGGAGGTAGTTCAATTAAATTTGAAATGAAACTGCACCCTGCACTTGCTAAAAATCTTAAACAAGCAACACAAGAGGTATATTCATAATGCAAACACAATTACTATGTACTTTTACAAATCAAAAACATTTACGTAAAACGGTAGATATTATAGTTAATAGTTATAATGTAGTGTTTAATAAAATATTTGTATTAGAAGATATTGAAAATACTTATGATTTAATGTGTACTTATAATATTGATCGAACTATCGATAGTACAGTGCTAGAACATACTATATCACTCCACCGCAAGAAACACACTAATACCCTTTATACCATTAACGCTCTCAATAGAGCTATTGAAACAGTTAACAATGGTGTACTCGACACTTCATTCCAACTTAATTGGGAAAATTATAGAGATTGCATACTACTTACTAATGATGAAGGCCTACGTAGAATCGATACCTCTATACATGATATTATACATATACAAGTGAAAAAAAACTAAAAATAACTGTGAAAATAGTTGCTTCCTTGAAGAATAGTTCGTATATTTAAGTATAAATAAAAAGGGAATAAGAGAAAGAACTCTCTTTGAACCACTTAAAAATAGTTATATTATGAAAAATTTAGTTACAAAATTAGAAAATTCAATGTTTTTTATTGGTGGAATCTTATGTTTAGGCATCGCTTGGATGACTGGTACGGGAGATATATTAAATTATATTAACTTCGCTGATCCTCTTAATGAGATGGGATTCTTTATGGCTTCTATTATGTTAGGAGGGTGTTTAATTGCATGTGGATTTTCGAAATAATGGGTAAGTTAGCAATTGGAATCTTGCTGTTCTTTTTAGGACAAGCTTTAATATGGGTTCAAACTAACGGACAATTTGTATGGAAATGGTCAAAAGATAATCCATTTTGGATGGCATTAATATTTTCGATGCCAATATCATATATGTTTATTTATGCAACGAGGTTCGTTGTAGAGCATTTCGATGGAGCACTATGGCCTGGTAGATTTATAGGGTTTGGTACTGGCATGATAATTTTCAGTATATTAACTTACCTTGTTATGGGAGAAGGTATAACTATAAAAACATTAATATCCCTAATTTTAGCAACAACATTAGTTGCTATACAAATCTTTTGGAAATAAAGTTTGATATTAAGAAAAAGTTTCTTATATTAAGGTATAAATCGCGTCAGGAGATATTTATTATAGATAACAAATGACAATTAATAATTAACAAATAAAGGAGAAAAAAATGGCAATTGATTTAGACGCTATCCGCAAGAAATTAACTAACTTGCAAACAACAACAGGAAAACAAAATAACCTGTGGAAGCCCGAACCGGGCAAACAAACAATCAGAATCGTACCTTATCAGTATAATAAAGACAACCCTTTTCAGGAATTGTACTTTCATTATAATCTTGGTAAAAAGATTTATTTATCACCTGTAACTTTTGGTAAAGCTGATCCTGTGGTAGAATTTTGTGAACAACTAAAATCTTCCGGAAATAAAGAGGACTGGCAAATGGCTAGAAAAATGGAACCTAAGATGAGAACTTATGTACCAGTTATAGTAAGAGGTGAAGAGTCAGAAGGTGTTAAATTTTGGGGGTTTGGTAAAACGGTTTATCAAGAACTATTGAGTATTATTGCAGATCCTGATTATGGTGACATCACTGATTTAATGAATGGAAGAGACGTAACTGTTGAATTTACTGCTGCTGAAGGAGCAGGAAGCTTTCCAAAAACTTCAATTAGAGTAAAGCCTAATCAATCACAAGCTACTGATACTAAAGATGTGGCAAGTAAGATTACAGAAGGTCAGAAAGAAATGACAGACATTTTTAAAGAAGTATCTTATGATGATTTAAAAACAGCATTAGCTGAATGGTTAGATCCTGAGGAAGAGCAAGCACATACTCATACAGAAAGTAAACAAACAGCTTCAACTGAGACTAAAAAGGTTGATGATGTGAATCAAGCTTTCGATGAATTGTTCAAAAACTAGAGGTTATAATATATGGCGAAGAAAGTTCAAAGAGATGATTTAGCGTCTGTACTAGCAGACAGTCTAAATAAGAAGTTCAAAGATTATAAGGTAGCATATTTTCTCGATGGTTCTGAAGATACACCAACGGATTTAACCGAATGGATATCAACAGGCTCATCGATGCTAGACCTATCTATTGCGAACAGGCCTAATGGAGGAATACCAGTTGGTAGAATTACCGAAATAACTGGTCTTGAGGGAAGTGGTAAATCACTTGTCGCAGCACATCTATTAGCTAACACGCAAAAGAAAGGTGGTCTAGCAGTATTTATTGATACCGAGAACGCAATGAATGAAGATTTTTTACGTTGCATCGGTGTTAATGTACAGGATATGCTTTATGTTCAACTTGAAACTATAGAAGATATTTTTGAAGTAATTGAAAGTATTATTGCTAAAGTTAGAGAATCAAATAAAGATAGATTAGTTTCTATTGTTGTTGACTCTGTAGCTGCAGCGACTACTGCTGTTGAAGCAGAAGCAGATTATAGTAAAGATGGTTGGGCTACGTCCAAAGCTATTATATTGTCTAAAGCCATGAGAAAGGTTACTCAAATGGTAGGAAGACAACGTATAGCTTTAGTATTTACAAACCAATTACGTCAAAAACTTGGTGTAATGTTTGGAGATCCTTGGACAACTTCTGGTGGTAAGGCTATCGCATTTCATTCAAGTTGTAGGTTGAGATTAAAATCTATGGGTCAAATTAAAGCCAAAGTAAATGGTGTTGATGAGACTATTGGGATTAAGACTCAAGCGCAAGTTGTTAAAAATAGGATGGGACCTCCATTACGTAAAGCTGAATTCGAGATTTATTTCGACCAAGGTATAGACGATTATGGTGGATGGTTAAAGGTTATGAAAGCTCAAAAGCTAGTATCTGCAGGTGGTGCATGGTATACTTATGTAACTGATGCTGATAAGACTCACAAATTCTTATCAAAAGATTGGCAAAAGTTATTAGAAGAGCATCCAGACATTAAAGATGAAGTATATCACAAGATTTGTAATGCATTAGTAATGGAATACAAAACTGAAGATATAGGAATCGATGATATCGAAATTAGCGATGAGCCAATACCAGAGGGATAATGAGTAGTATTTACAGTCCTATAGCCCTGTAAGTATTAATGTGAAAATTTATATGTGCTGATACCAATGTAGAGAGGAGAGCTATATTACTCAATACTAGATCATATAAAAATAGCAACTCATAGGTAGGGACCGGGCGTTTAGCTTAAGTCCCTACCTTTATCTCTAAAAAGAAAGAAAAATATGAAAAAAAAATATTTTAGTATATTAGAAAATTTAAAAGAAGGTGAAGCTATACAATCTACACCTAACGATAAAGTATTAATAATAGATGGGTTAAATACCTTTATTAGAAGTTTTGCTGTATCTCCTGTAACAAATGATGATGGTATCCATGTTGGAGGAATTACTGGATTTTTAATGTCTATAGGATTTGCTATTAGAACACTACAACCAACAAGGGTTATTATATGCTTTGATGGGAAGGGTGGTAGTCAAAGAAGGAGAAAATTATTTCCTGATTATAAAGCAAATAGGCTAGTTAGAACTAAACTTAATAGAACTAATGCATTTAGTGATAAGGATGCTGAATCTGAAAACATGAAAATGCAATTAGGAAGATTAGTTCAGTATCTAGACAACTTACCTGTGCAAATACTTGCACCTGAAAATATAGAGGCTGATGATGCAATAGCTTATATTAGCAAGCAATTACTTGTAGATAGTAAGATTTTTATAATGTCTTCTGATAAGGATTTTATACAACTGGTAGATGATAGAATAGCAGTTTGGTCACCTACTAAAAAGAAATTATATTTCAAAGATGATGTTAGGGAAGATTACAAATTACCTGCTCATAATTATCTATTGTATAGAACACTTACAGGTGATAAATCGGATAATATACCAGGCATACGTGGAACAGGTATTGCAACATTAAAAAAGCGTTTACCGATATTATTTACAGATGAGCATGTTACAATCGACAAATTAATTAACGAGTGTGGTGATTCAAAAATAAAAGTTATGCAAACTATTTCAGAAAGCCGCAATGCTATTGAACTAAACTACAAATTAATGCAGTTAAGTGAAGTTGATATTAGTGGTAATTCAAAACATAAAATTATGAATGTAGTACATAATCCTGTAAGCAGAATGAATACTACGAAGTTTAAAGTTATGATGATTGAAGATGGTATAACAGGAGCGTTTAGAAATTTAGAGTTTTGGATGAAAGAGAGATTTTTAAGATTAGATACTTATGCAGATACTTTTAATAAAAGTTGTTAATGTGTAAAAATATTCTTATATTACGACTATGAGTGATACTTTTAATAAATACGGTTATAGCTTTCAAATAAAATTGTTAGCTTCATTATTCAAAAACAAAACGTTTTTGCAACAAATTTCTGATATATTAGATTCTAATTATTTTGAGTCCGATTCAAATAAATGGATAGCTAGTACTATTATCGAATACTTTACTGAATATAAATCTTCACCGACACTTGAAGTAATGAAGGTTAGAGTAGATAGTGTAGATAATGAAGTTTTAAAAACAGGCATTGTAGATACTTTAAAAGAAGTTATGAAGCACCTAGAATCGGAAGATATGGATTTTGTGCAAGATGAAACTATTAAGTTTTGTAAGAATCAAAAGTTAAAAGGTGCTATTATGGATTCAGTTAACTTACTTCAGCAAGGAGATTATGATGGTATTAAGCATAAGATAGACGATGCAATGAAAGCTGGAGCAGATAGAGATCTCGGGCATGAGTATATGAGTATGATTGAAGATAGATTTTCTGAAACTACTAGAAAAACGGTTCCTACAGGGTGGGATGTAGTTGATGATTTAATGGATGGTGGATTAGGTCCCGGTGAATTAGGTGTATTTGTTGCACCTGCAGGTATCGGTAAATCATGGGCATTGGTTAATGCTGCTGCAAATGCTGTTAAATCAGGTAAGACAGTTATACAATATACTTTGGAGTTAAGTGGTGCTTATGTTGGATTAAGATTTGACTCTGTATTTACAGGAATTGCTGCACAAAATTTAAAATATTATCAAGAAGATATTAAAAAAGCAATTAGTGGTATAGATGGTCATTTAGTTATAAAATATTACCCTACTAAAACAGCGACTGTAAATACATTAAAAGCGCATTTAGATAGATGTACGATGATGGGCAAAAAGCCCGATTTACTTATTGTTGACTATGCTGACCTTTTAAGAGGAGTAGGAAAAGAGATAAGACATGAGCTTGGTAATATTTATGAAGATTTAAGAGGGCTAGCTGGTGAATATGAAATACCGGTATGGACTGCATCTCAAGCAAATAGATCAGCTTTAGAAGATGATGTTATTGGAGCAGAAAAAATAGCTGAATCTTATTCAAAAATAATGACTGCTGATTTTGTTTTATCATTGAGTAGAAAGATTGAAGATAAGATAGCGGGTACAGGAAGGTGGCATGTTATAAAGAATAGATTCGGTCCAGATGGTATTACGTTTCCTAGTAAAATGAATATGTCTAATGGTCAAATACAAATTTACGAAGAAACATCTGTACAAGGTAAGACTACGCAAAAAGAAATAGATGGCGGAGCTGAAGCAATGAGAAAGCGTTTAGCTAAAAAATACACAGAAGTAAAATCACCGGAAGAAAAATCGAAAGATCCTTTCGCAAAGTTACAGTGATATACATATATAATGATAATTATTATAACACAATAATATAAATAAGAGGAAAAAAATGGAAGTATCAAATGAGATTCTATCAGATATTACTGTCTACATGAAGTACGCAAAGTATATGCCTGATTTAGAAAGAAGAGAAACGTGGGAAGAGTTGGTTACACGTAATATGAATATGCATATTAAATCATATCCAAAATTAACAGAAGAGATTAAATCAGCTTACACCATGGTGTATGATAAAAAAATACTTCCATCTATGAGATCAATGCAATTTGGTGGCAAGCCTATTGAAGTAGCTCCTAATAGAATATATAACTGTGCGTTTATGCCTATAAGTCATATCGATTCATTCGCTGAATGCATGTTTTTATTATTAGGTGGGACGGGTGTAGGTTATTCTGTACAAAAGCATCATGTATGTCAATTGCCTTCTATACAACAACCATATCCAAACAGGAAACGTAGATTCTTAATTGGCGATTCAATTGAAGGATGGGCAGATGCTGTAAAGGTTTTAATGAAATCTTATATGAATGGTGGTGGTTCAAGAATAGAATTTGATTATTCAGATATTAGAGCTAAAGGTGCACAATTAGTTACATCTGGTGGTAAAGCACCAGGTCCCCAACCACTTAAAGAGTGTTTAGTTAAGGTTGAAGGAATGTTAAGAGAAAAAGAAAACGGTACGAATCTTACTACACTTGAAGCTCATGATATTGTGTGTCATATAGCAGATGCTGTATTGGCTGGTGGTATTCGTAGAGCAGCTCTTATTAGTTTATTTAATGCAGATGATGATGAAATGATTGGCTGTAAATCTGGTAACTGGTGGGAATTAAACGCACAAAGAGGTAGGGCAAATAACTCTGCTGTTCTTATGAGACATAAAATTACTAAAGAATTCTTTTTAGATTTATGGAAACGTGTAGAGCTATCAGGAGCAGGTGAACCAGGTATTTACTTTAATAATGATAAAGATTGGGGTACTAATCCATGTTGTGAGATTGCGTTAAGACCCTACCAATTCTGTAACTTATGTGAAGTAAATGCAAGTGATATAGAATCACAAGAAGATCTTGAAGCAAGAGTAAAAGCAGCATCTTTTATCGGTACGTTACAGGCTGGTTATACCAATTTTCATTACTTGAGACCTATATGGCAAGAAACAACTGAAAAGGATGCTTTAATTGGTGTTTCAATGACAGGAATAGGATCAGGTGTTGTGTTAGGATATGATATGACAGCAGCTGCTAAAGTTGTTAAAAAAGAAAACTCTAGGGTTGCTAAACTTTTAGGTATTAATAAATCTGCAAGAACTACAACAGTTAAACCTGCAGGAACAACATCTCTTACATTAGGAACAAGCTCAGGTATTCATGCTTGGCATAATGATTATTACATTAGAAGAATTAGAGTTGGGAAGAATGAATCTATATACCCTTATCTTAAAGAAAATCACTCTGAACTTGTATCCGATGAATATTTTAGACCTCATGATACTGCTGTAATTGAAATACCTCAGAAAGCCCCTGTAGGATCTATTATTAGAACAGAATCAGCTTTTGATCTTCTTGAAAGAGTTAAAAAAGTCGCAACTGAATGGGTTGCTCCAGGTCATAGAAATGGTTCTAATACACACAATGTATCAGCAACAATATCATTAAAACCTGAAGATTGGGAGCTTGCTGGAGATTGGATGTGGGAAAATAGAAAGCATTATAATGGATTATCTGTATTACCATATGATGGTGGTACTTATACACAAGCGCCGTTTGAGGATATCGATAAAGAAACATATAACGAAAAATTAAGATCTTTAAAAAATGTTGATCTTACAAGAATTGTAGAGTTACAAGATGATACAAACCTTACCGGTGAATTAGCTTGTGCAGGGGGTAGTTGTGAGGTTACATAGAATGGATTGGATTGAGCGTTTATATTATGGATTTCCTATATAAAGATACATATGAGTAAGTGTCCGTATAATAATTTTAAGTCAAATGTAATGGAATGGATAAAATTGTTAAGAACTCCTACTAAAGAATATGGAGGAATGGCACCGTGCCCGTTTGTTGGTCGTGAAGTTGATCAAAATAAATTAATGATTGAAAAATTTGATCCAACACAGTGCACTATTATTGATATGATAGAGAAATTTATTAAAACCGATTATGATAGTGCTTTGTTTATTCAAGTGACAGATGAATTAATTCTCAGTAAAGAAACATATAAATATCAAAATTTTATCAATAGACTTTTAAAAGATAAAGGTTATGGAAAGTATAAGTGTATATGTATGAATCCAAACGATACTAATGAGGTTGCAGGATTAAATGTTAGAAGTAAAGCTCCCTATTTTCTAATTAATATTGCTGATAAAAAAGTTCTTTCTAAAGCACATAAGAGTATATTAAGAACTAACTATTTTATTAATATGGGTGAAAAATATAAAAAGTATTTAAAGGTAAAATAGTTGCTTGTAAGAGATTTTTTTCTTATATTATAGTAAATAAAAAGGGTAAGTTATGAGTTATAGAAGTACGAAATTATTTGATGGATTTAGTTGCTGCTTTAGACAGTGGAAAGCAACAGAGACACATTGTAAATTTCTACATGGTTATGCTGTATCGTTTAAGGTTACATTTGAAGGTGAGTTAGATCATAAAAATTGGGTATGGGATTTTGGTGGTATGAAAAGAGCTAAAACTCTTATCGATGGAATGCAACCGAAAGCATGGATGGATTATATGTTTGATCATACTACTATAGTAGCTAAAGATGATCCATATATTAATTCTATTAGAAATTTACACGCATCTGGTGTTGTTCAAATAAGAGAAATTGAAGCTACAGGAGCAGAGAAGTTTTCAGAGTATGTATTTAATAAACTTAACGATTTTGTTAAATTGGAAACAGATGGTCGTGTAAGTGTAGTTGAAGTCGAGTTTATGGAAAATGCAAAGAATACAGCAATATATAGAGGTTAGTTATGTTAATATCACACGAAGTACCAAAATGTTTATTTAAAAGTAGTTTAGAATTTAATGATTATGATTATGCTCTAGTACACCTATTTGATAAGGACCCAGAATATCTTAAATTTTATAAAGATTGTGTTGCACAAGGTAGGCATGTATTATTAGATAATAGTATTTTTGAGTTAGGTGAAGCTTATGATAATAAATCGTTTGCTAAATGGGTTGAAGAATTACAACCTACAGAATATATTGTACCTGATGCACTAGAAGATGTAAATCAAACTATCCAACAAATGGAAGATTGGAACAGAACTTATAGAAATTTACCAGGTAAAAAAATAGGTGTAGTTCAAGGTAAAACACCTGAAGAATTATTGTCTTGTTATGAATATATGGATAAACATGCTGACTGTGATAAAATAGCTTTTTCGTTTGATTATTCTTTATATAATGAAATTATTCCTCATAGTAATAAGTTTTTAGGGTGGATGTTAGGCAGAGCCTCTATATTAGCAAATATGCTTAAAGCTGGTGTTATTAATACTAATAAGCCACATCATTTATTAGGCTGTGGGTTACCTCAAGAATTTGCTTTATATAGAGATTATGATTGGATTGAATCTATAGATACAAGTAATCCTATAGTGCATGGAATTAAAGGTATTAAGTATGAATACGGAGGCCTGCAAACAAAAGAATCAATTAAATTAGTTGATCTTTTAGATGCAGAGATTAGTAATGAGCAGTTATATGATATTAATCATAATATTAATTATTTTAGAAAGTTCGCAAATGGGTAGACCTTGGATAGCATTTTTTAGTCAAACTGGGTCTGAGATAGTTGATATAATTGCCCGGTTAGGAAAAACGCCTGATTTAATTATTACTAACCATAGGCCGTCTGATAAAAGAGAAGTAAATAAAAATTTACCTTATTATTCAGAGATTGCAAATAAACCAGATCTGAAGCAATTAGAGTTTCCATGTGGATTATTTGAAAATCCAATCATTACCCTGCACGGATGGTTAAGAATTATGCCCCCTGAGATATGTAATAGGTATGAAATATATAATGGACATCCTGGATTAATAACAAAATATCCAGAATTAAAAGGTAAAGATCCTCAGATGAGAGCATGGGAAGGTAATTATGAATTTTGCGGTTCAGTATTACATCGAGTTACAGAAGGTGTAGATGAAGGTGAAATAATTAATACAGGGACTTTTACTAAAGAAGGGTTGGATATTAATAATTATTTTCATATATTAAGAGAAACGAGCTTAAATCTATGGATTGAGTTTTTAAGAGAGAAATTATGAGAATAGCATTTACAGGAGCACATAGTACAGGTAAGACTACTTTATTAAATAGATTAAAGCATGATCCTGCCTTTAATTTAGAGTATGAATTTATCGATGAGATTACAAGACGTATGACTAAAAAGGGTCTCAAGATAAATGAAGGTGGTGGTGATATGACTCAATTATTAATTATGAATAGTCATATATCAAATGTATTAAAAGAAAAAGCTATAATGGATAGATGTGCATTAGATGGTGTTGTTTATACAAGATGTATGTATGAAAAAGGTCAGATAGATGACTGGGTTATGGACTTTGCAGAAAATGTGTTTACTAAAATTATAGATCAATATGATTATATATTTTATTTATCACCTGAATTTGCAATGGAAGATGATGGTGTGCGCAGTGTAGAAGAAGGATTTCAAAAACGAATAGTTAAACTATTTGAAGATTATATATTAGAATGTGAAGTGCCTGTTATTCATTTAACTGGTTCAGTAGAAAATAGAATTAAACAAATAAAGGAGACAATAAATGAGTAAAGAAGTAATTGCAATTGCAAGTAAACATTTAGGACAAACGGTTAGCGCGTATTCTGATTTATATGATAAATCATTATTAGTTAAGGTGCCTAGGAATTTAAATAGAGAGGCTTATGGTATAGATGAAAACGATTTACCATTTGTAGGATACGATATATGGAATGCATATGAAGTATCTGCATTAACAACTAAAGGAAGACCGGTATCTGGATTACTAAAAATAGTATGTCCAGCTGATTCAAAGTATCATGTTGAGTCAAAGAGCATTAAGCTTTATTTAAACTCATTTAATATGTCAAAATTCGGTGATACTAAAAGTGAATGTGCTAGAGAAATTGAAAATAGAGTTGCTGAAGATTTAAGTGATTTATTAGGAACTTATGTTGAATGTAGATTGCATACATCAAGTGAGTTGGATGCTTATGGAAATGATACATGGACAGGATTTAGTGAATATGAAAATGTAGAGAGTCTCGTTGATTTAGATACGGTTGATTTTACAGCATTTAAATCTGACGAAACGCAGCTTGAAGGTGAAGATGGAGAAGAGATTTATTTTCATACCGATTTATTAAGATCGAATTGCAGAGTTACCAATCAACCTGATTGGGGTGATATATATGTATATATGAAAGGTGAAGAAACTGTAACTGCTGAATCGTTCGCTAAATATATTGTATCACATAGAAAGGTATCTCACTTCCATGAAGAGATTTGTGAGATGGTTTATAAGCATCTAATGGATAGATTTAAACCTGAAGATTTAATGGTATGTTGTTTATATACTCGTAGAGGTGGTATAGATATTAATCCTATTAGAGCGACAAGTGATTTACTTATACCTGGTGAATTTATGGACCAAGATTTTGTTAACGAAAAAACTTTAAGACAATAAGAGATTATATGAAATATTTATTATTTACTATGTTATCAACCTCATTATTAACTTCTCAAATATTACCTACAGATGGTGATTCAATATATTATTCACCAAAGTATTGTGACACAGCTGATTCAATAGAAGAAGCTTTAAATAGTTGGTTATTTAGTGGTATCATGCAGGATTGTATTAATCCTAGCGAAGGCATGTTAAATGCTTTATGGCCTAATATAGCAATTAAAGATACTTATGACTGTTGCTGTAAGGTAGCTTCAACACCTGGATTACCTGGTGCATTCAATTACTTTGAGGGGAGTGCATGTGAGACCTATTTAGAAGGAATAGGGTTTATTGCGCTAGGTGAAAGAGAAATATATCAAACAGGTGGACTGTATATTGATATTTATGGTAGACAATTTATAGAGCAGCCACAAGGGTTATCTATAATGAATAGAAAAAAATATTATAAATTATAAAGGAAAATTATGGCATTAAAAAAACAAGCAGTATTATCACTATCAGGTGGTATGGATTCAAGTACGGTTTTATTACATCTACTTGCAAACAAATATGAAGTAACAGCATTAAGCTTTGATTATGGTCAAAAACATAATGTTGAATTAAAGCGTGCAGCTGAACTAGTTGAATACTTAAAGGTTCAAGGATATCCAGTTAATTATCAATGTATAACATTATTAGGTTTAAAAGAATTATTAAACTCTAATTTAGTGCAAGGTGGAGAAGAAGTACCTGAAGGTCATTATGAAGAAGAAAATATGAAGGATACTGTTGTACCTAATAGAAATAAAATATTTTCATCAATTATTCAAGCTGTTGCTTTATCTGTAGCAAATGAAAAGGGTTGCGAAGTAAAAATAGCAATGGGTATTCACGCAGGTGACCATGCAATTTATCCTGATTGTAGGCAAGAATTTAGAGATGCAGACTATAAAGCATTTACTGAAGGAAATTGGGATGCAGAAAGAATCACTTATTATACACCTTACCTAAACGGAGATAAATATGATATCTTAAAGGATGGGGTAACATGTTGTACAAATTTAGGCTTAAACTTCGATGATATATACAAAAGAACAAATACATCATATAAACCTGATTCCTTAGGTAGATCAGATTATAAATCTGCTTCTTCAGTGGAAAGAATAGAAGCATTTTTAAAATTAGGTAGAAAAGATCCTGTAGAGTATATTGATGGTTGGGATGTAGCTAGTAATCATGTTAAAGAGTTGTTAGAAAATCATGCGTAAAAGAATAGAAAATTATGATAAAGTTCTACCGGTGTTAGAAGTTTATCGATGTGTACAATCAGAGGGTAGTAGATTTGGAATGCCAACTATTGCTATAAGAACAACAGGGTGTACTCACCGCTGCTACTTTGGAGAAGGTGGTTGGTGTGATAGTTGGTATACAAGCATTCATCCTGAAAAAGGTACAATTACTTTTAATAACATTATTAAAATGTATGATGAAAATCCTCATATATCAGAAATGATGCTTACAGGTGGTTCACCTACTATGCATAGTGCTTTAGTAAATGAATTAACTTACTTTGCAAAAGAAAGAGGTATTTTTATTACT
>MDTC01277587.1_pt1 | contig 17524 bp, 18 predicted proteins | sample 811181 | NCBI WGS metagenome assembly MDTC01 (sample SAMN05326644, study PRJNA326480) | marine metagenome | isolation source: seawater | place: Pacific Ocean: North | collected 2011 | reverse complement strand
GATCTCCCTCGCAAAGAACGCAGCCGTGGATGGCGCCGGCTTCGAGATACAGACTGGGAGCCGAGTTGATCGTATGAAGCAGCCGATAAAGTTCTGAGGTTTTTATTTTGACATCTTTGGCAAGGAGCACATCTTCAAAATTCTCCATCAAATCGCCAAATACTGTTCCCTGAGCACATCCCGAGGTCAATGTTTTCTTGCGGAGCTTGTCTTCAAAATCAGTTTCGCCGTCAGTTCGGACCACCACGGTTTCAATATCCTCATTGTAGTCTACGGCAGTGATCCTGTCATCTTGAGACAGCATGTTCTGATTTAAAAGGTAACCAACGGCAAGATATTCAGGATAGTCGCCAATGGTCATCATTGTAACTATTTCCTGGCTGTTCAGGTATAACGTCAAGGGCCGTTCAACGGTAACGGAAGCTGTTACAGAATTGCCTTCGTGATCAACGCCCTCCACTCTGACCACTAATCTCGGATCATCGGGATCGGGTTTTACGATGAATTCCCGCGGATTACTCATGATACATCTCCGGCGGGCAGCAAACCGAAATGAGAATTTCTTTAAAATCAGTCAATAAATTTACCGGCTCGACGTCAATTTTTCATGAAGATCAAAAGCGGCTTCAAGCATTTCCGTTGCTTCCCGGTGTTCGCCGTTAACGCCGCCAATTGCTGAAAGGTCGATTTCCAGCGCCTGTAGTAAAAGATTAGCAGCATCAACTTTGCCTTCTTCACAAGCCAGTTGGTGGCTGAAATTATTCGATCACTCAATCTACGGTTCTCTTCCATTCAAACATCCGCCTTATCGTTAATACTGTTGTAACTAAATAAGCCTATTCTGCGATTTCGCAACAGAATAACCGGAAGTGTGGAATGTCTACACCTGAATGTATAAAAACAGCAACCAGGCAGTGTGAGTTTCTCGCTAGACTGATTGAGGAAGCCGAACAGTGTTCGGACCACCAGCGCACGGCTCTGCTATACGGTATGGCCAAGGACGAAACCGAAAATCTCACGAAAACACTTCGTCAATATCTCGGTAGAAAATTACCCGCGCACAAGGTCGGAAAAAAGATTGCCGCCTAGTCGGCACTATATTTCAATCATCTAAGAATCATTCGCCAAGAGCACCGGAACAGGTCTCGAAAAGGCCTGTGATTTTTATAAACTTTCTAAACACTTTGCATGACAAATTGACAATTTAGCGCTATCTTATGAAAAGCGTTATATACCAACGCGCTTAACGGTCCACAAAAAATAAGGAATTAGAATACTCTATGTCAGGACTTGTTGACCCTTTCGGGCGTGAAGTCACCTATCTTCGAGTTTCGGTAACAGACAGATGTAATTTTCGTTGCCACTACTGCATGGCGGAGGATATGAATTTTCTGCCCAAACCAGATCTCCTTTCTCTTGAGGAACTTGATCGAATTTGTCGTGCTTTTATCCGGCGGGGCGTCGATAAAATCAGGTTGACCGGCGGTGAACCCTTGGTGAGGCGCAATATCATGAGCCTCATCCGCAGTTTGGGAAATCATATAGCATCAGGAAAATTGAAGGAATTGACGCTAACAACCAATGGCAGTCAGTTGGCTAAATATGCGGAAGAACTCTACGAATGCGGCATCCGCCGGATAAATGTATCACTGGATTCTTTGGATGAAAAAAAATTTTCTTCAATCACGCGCTGGGGAAAATTAGCCGATGTTCTGAAAGGGCTGGACGAAGCAAAAAAGGTCGGTCTTAAAGTCAAAATAAATGCGGTTGCTTTAAAAGAATTCAACGATGACGAGGTCGATAGTTTAATTGAATGGTGCGGCCAAGAAAGCTTCGATTTGACATTTATTGAAACCATGCCCATGGGTGAAGTCGATGAAGATCGGACTGACCACTACTTACCGCTATCCATAGTCAGAGAAAAAATTGAAAATTCCTGGACGTTGGAAAGTACATTCTATCAGACAGGAGGCCCGGCGGATTATCTGACGGTAAAAGAAACCGGCAAACGCATCGGTTTTATTACGCCTCTTAGCCACAATTTTTGTGAAAGCTGCAATCGGGTTCGGTTAACCTGTACCGGACAATTGTTTATGTGCTTGGGGCAAGATGATTGGAAAGATCTCCGTACGCCTCTTCGCTTGAGCGAGGGTGATGATAAGCTGCTGGAAGCCATAGATGAGGCAATCAGCCGTAAACCCAAAGGCCATGATTTTGTCATAGATCGTTCGAATTCGAAGCCGATTGTTTCCCGGCACATGAGCGTTACGGGCGGATAAAACAAGCGTAATTTAATACATTATTTATCTGACAATTTCGCGCCGGGGTGGCGGAAACGTAACGCTTCGCTATACTCCGCTCCTAATTAGGGTTGAGTAGTGAGATCGAAGCGAATGGAATTTAATACCCTCGCAATATTGGCGGATGAACATGAACCCGCCCAGAAAGCTGCGGCAGAATTAAAAGCCCAGTATGAGAACGTCCCTGCGAATCAAGCAGATATTATCGTAGCCTTGGGCGGCGACGGTTTTATGCTAAGTACAGCCCACAAATTCATGGAACTTCACAAACCGATATTTGGCATGAATTTAGGATCGGTCGGTTTTCTAATGAACAAATACCGTAACGAAGAACTGTTGGAACGTCTTGAAAAATCTGCCCCTATTGACCTACATCCACTAAGCATGACGGCCACGACAAAAGACGGAAAAGAACATACGGCTCTGGCCATCAATGAAGTATCATTGCTGCGGGAATTGCGACTGGCGGCAAAAATCAAAATTCATATCGACGGTGTTATACGTATGGAAGAATTAATATGCGATGGCGTGTTGATATCCACGTCGGCTGGCAGTACAGCATACAATTTATCTGCTTACGGTCCCATTGTTCCGCTAGGCACCGGATTGCTGGCTTTGACACCCATTAGTGCGTTTCGGCCAAGGAGATGGCGCGGTGCCCTTTTGCCTCAAAATACGGTGGTCACATTTGAAATTATCGATCCAGATTTAAGACCTGTCAGCGCCGTCGCCGACTTTACCGAAATCCGAAATGTTACACGGGTCGAAGTTCGCGAAAAACAAAATGTCTATCCAACCCTATTGTTTGATCCCGAACACAATTTGGAAGAACGGATACTTAAAGAGCAGTTTCTTCCTTAAAAAACTTATCCGTGATCAGCTCCGACCGCGTACCAGCAAACCGTCGCCGTGCCTACGGAAAAGAAGACACTAAGCACCATATCTCTATTGAAGTCCTGGGGGAATCAATGCAACCGATCCACAGACCCGGAGATTACCTTTTGTGCTCCCGGCATCGGGCGACGAAATCGCCTAATGCATCAATAAGGATTGTGTCGTGAAAACCGATCATGGTGAAGGGTAAGTCAAGAAGCTGATGGGGACCCAAAAGTCAGGTCAATGGTTTACCATTACAGTTCTGAAAGGTTACGGATCGTTTGCAGAATTTTTTTCGTGGACTGGTGAAATCTCCATCCCGAACTCCAATTTCTGCTCAGGCAAAAGCGCAAGTGGCGGGATTACCTAAAACGATTTCACTAACGGATCAGTGTTCCGAACGATCCTTAATCCGCTGGCGAGCGTATTGCACCAGATGGTCGCGCATCTTGTTCCGCTGTGCTTCGGCCTCGTCCGGAGTCCAAGACCGAAACCCCTGTCCTACGGACATGCCTAATTCACCGGCAGATACTTTGTCCTGCAACAGTTTCTGCGGGCCGTCGGAAATATCCAAATGAGTCAGCAATGTCTCGTGAATGGCCAAGGTCAGGTTGAGCCCAACGAGATCGGAATTTTCTAACGGGCCCATGACACCAAACCGCATGCCGAAACCTTCTTTGACGACCAGGTCGACCGTTTCGGCATCGCAAACGCCATTTTCCACCAGCGCAATGGCTTCTCTTTTCAAGGCGTGCTGCATTCTGTTGCCGATAAATCCCGGAATATCCTTTTTGGCGTGTACGGCGGTCTTACCGACAGCCGTCAATAATTGAATGGTTTCCTCGACGATAGCCGTATCGGTCCTTTCGCCTTGGATCACTTCCACCAACGGCACGAGATGCGGAGGATTCCAGAAATGCGTACCGACGATCCTTTCCGGCTGGCTCGATCTAGCGGCGATCTGGCTTATCGGAATACCGGACGTATTGCTGGCCAGTATTGTCCCCGAACCAGTGGTTTCGGTCAGTTTCTCAAAGATACCCTGCTTGAGTTCCAAATTCTCTGGCGCCGCCTCTATAACCAGTTCAACCTCTGCCACAACAGTATCGAGACTGTCATGAAGGGAGAGATTATCCACGCCAGAAGGGTCCTGACCGAGCAATTCGAATATTTCGCGCACTTTTCCAGGCGCAACCTGAAGAACGTCATCAGCGGGATCGTGTATGCAGACTTTGTGTCCCGCTGCGCAGAATATCTGGGCGATACCATGGCCCATCAATCCTGCGCCGATAACGGCTATTTGTTTCTTGGCCAAGGTACCTATCCAGCGGTGTAACCGCCATCCACATACATAACCTGACCGGTGCAGAAATCGGAAGCCGGAGACAGCAGATAGAGTGCCATACCGGTCAGATCTTCGACTTCACCCAAGCGCTTGAGCGGGATGCGGGAAAGCGACCGCGCACGGGTTGCCTGGCCCAGTTCATCATCGCCGTACATCCAGGCGGTCAAGTTTGATCGGAACACCGTGGGTGCAATCGCATTTACGGTCGTGCCATATTGCCCCCACTCAGTGGCGAGCACACGGGTGAGTGAATCCGTTGCCCCTTTGGACGTGCAATAAGCCGTGTAGCCGGAATAATTACCATGGCGTCCGCGAACCGATGACATTAGCAGCATTTTACCTTTGATCTCGTTTTCGATCCAATAGCCGCCGACCGCCTTGGCCATAAACCAGGCTCCACGTACATTGGCGTCCATCACCTCCTGCCAATCGTCATATTCCATTTCATGAACGAAGCCGGGAATGTTGAGACCGGAGGCAATAACCAGCATTTTTATGTCGCCGAAATTCTCCAAGACGGCATCCCGGATGGCTTCGGCGTCCTCCTGACTGTCCGGACGGCGGACCATGGTCGCCGCTTTGCCGCCTACTTCTCTGACCTCTTCAGCGACCTTATCCAGCTCTTCCTGATTGCCCGATACCAGCATCAAATTTACGCCCAAGGCGCCTAAAGTGATGGCAATGCCGCGTCCGAAAGCACCTGAAGCTCCTGTTACAATCGCCGTTTTACCGGCGATATCGTACATGCTGAGAGGATTTTTTAAATATTCGTGGATTTCTTCTGACATGGTTTTTCCCTAATATTCTAAATCGTTATTACTGGCCGTTTCCGAACCTGAATTTCTGCTCCGGATCGACAGCTGCAAGAATTCGAACGGCACAACCATCGCCCCCATCCCAGCGCCACGGGAAACAGGAAAACGTACAGCGTTTACCTGTAACCGCGTCCAAATCGCCGCCGACATTTTCAATTCCCGGAATGCCACCATGTACCATTAAAGTCTTGTGAGCGGCTTCCCAATCGGGAAAATCCTCCATCGGGTCGCGGCCGAAATATTCCTTATACTCTTCGATTAAATGGGGATGTGATGGCCCCAAACCGTGTTCAATCAATTTAGTCGCCATGGGATGATCGTTTGCTTGTACGTCGTAGCCAACCATTTTGACTTTCTTATCCACCAACCATTGGGCGCCTTCTCGGTATATACCCGGCGAATAGGCGAAGTACTCGTCCGTATCGGCAAATTTGTGATGCATCCCGGTATTGATCATGACGATATCGCCCTCCTGGATTTTGGGGTGAGCGTTCTCCAAATCCTCAGCGGTAATCACTCCCCATTTTCCTTTCGGGATTGAGATTGCGACACCAGTGCCGAAAAATCGCCACAAGGGATAGCCCATGATATCCGGCGTGTTTTCGGTTACATGAATGGGGGCATCCATATGGGTGCCGCGATGCATAATGGCATCGACTTCATTCATGTAGTATCCGTCCTTGGCGTGAAATTTTTTGACTCGGACATTAATCGCGGGCGTCGATGGCCATTCCGGCATGTGATGCCCCCAGGGCTGGCTTAGGTTATAAAGTTTGACGCCGTCTTTAGAAATCGTTTCGTTCATCATAAATATCCTCTCCTTCAGCGCCGTTATTCTGCCAAGCCTGGTTCGATCCGGCATTCACCACTAGGATCGATCATGGCGACGAACCTTACCGGGCAAGCGTCACCATGTTCCCAATTCCAAGGCGTGGCATACAATGTAACCCGTTTGTTGAGCAAATCATCGACATCTCCGCCCACTTGCTCAATGGTGGGAATGTTTGCGGCCAAAATAGTTTTATGAGCCACGTTCCAGTCGGGGTGGTCCTCCTTGGGATCACGCCCAGTTTCACTGGTGTATTTTCCTACCAGCCGGTTCATCAATGGCCCGTTGCGCTGTGGACCCAAGGACGTTGCTAAAGGATGATCCACCTGGGGCGTATCAACGGCAACCATCTTAACGCCTTTCTCCACCAGCCATTCAGCTGACTCTTTCGACAAGCCAGGGGAGTCGCCGAAATATTCCAGGCTGTCAGAATATTTATGGTGCCAGCCGGTGACGATCACGACGAAATCACCTTCCTGAATCGCCGGCGAAGCAGCGGCCAGATCATCCGCCGTCACAAGCTCCCATTGTCCTTTGGGGATAGATAAGATAACCCCATTGCCAAACAGACTGTCCAAGGGGATAGCAGCGGCACCTGCTCCTCTTTGCACCAAATGTATGGGCGCGTTCATGTGGGTGCCGGTATGCATCGACATCTTGAAGTGATGGGTCATGACACCATGTGTCCCGTGCCTGACGTTTCGATACATCGCCACGTCATCAAGACCGGGCAACATAGGTACTCCGTGTCCCCAGACATGGCTGAGCTCATACAGTTCCAGATTTGAATACGGATCTACAACAGCCGTCATGGGCCTATCTCCCTCAGTCTTTCAAGATTGACAAGTGATACTGGTCCAGAATCCGCTTCCAGTCCAATGTTAGATCGCACTATAGACATAACCCGGAGTTATAATGCTTGATAAAGAACGGCTTGCACAGCCAACTTTTAGCTACTAGCCTACAATCAATATGCTTTGAAGGAATATCGCCAGGGGGTAAGTTTGGCCTATCCGATTGATCATAGATTGATCCGGCAGTTCTTGGCGGCCGTTGAACACGGTAATATTACAGCAGCCAGCAATGCCTTACATATCAGTCAACCGGCATTGACGAAAAATATCCGCAAATTGGAGGAATTTCTCGGCGTTCGACTGCTGGAACGCCACTCGAGAGGCGTCGTCGCTACCTCTTACGGACAGGTGCTGGCGCGCCGTGGCAAATTAGTTGAACTGGAGTTCGAATACGCCATGGCGGAAATTGAGGCTATGAAAGGCGGCAACAAGGGTACCATTCGCATTGGAACCAGCCCGGTTTTTGCCACCCTATATATGCCGAAAGTCGCCATTTCTTTGGTTGAACAGAGTCCGGGACTGAAAATTGAACTAGAAAATGGCGTCTTGGACACCTTGGTGCCAGGGCTCCTACAGGGCGACCTGGACATCGTCTGCTCAGCTCTGGATTTCCCTGATCACCCGGAATTGGTCAAAGATCATTTGATTGATTTCGAGCATGCCGTATTCGCCCGCACGGAACATCCATTGGCGGACCGGGACGTTATCGATCCGAAAGAGATGATGGAATATTCGTGGGTCATGCTGGCAAAAGACTATGTCGCCGTTAGCCGCCTTGGCTCCTATTTCTCCGCTAACGGTTTGGGCCCGCCACATATAGCCGTGGAAACCAACTCATTCGAAACTGCCTTCGCCTCAGTCCGGGAAGCGGATTTCCTGACCAGTTCAACTCTCTCACTTCAACCTCATGCCGAAAATATGGGTCTCGTGCCTCTACCGATCCAGGGAACATTGTGGCATTTTCCGGCCGGCGCAACCTATCGCCGATCAACAACAACACCCAGTTCTGTAAATGCCGTAGTTGCTTGTCTGAAAGATATTGTCAAAACAACGGAAAATATCTGAATCTACCCTTTACGCATCGCCAGTATGATATAGTCCTACAAACATCTATTTTATTTGGCCATTTAGATTTTTTTTACGGATAGATCGGAATAGCACACATGAATGAGAATTCAGATCAGGACGCAAAAAAATTTCTAATACTGTTGCAAGAGCGTGTAGCCGAACTTTTAACGCTTTCCCTGGCACCGAAAAATTGGCCAGATGAAATCAACTTCGAAGACTACCAAAAATTCCGGAAGATGATGGGCGAATGCCTTTCCTTCCTAATCATAATTGAACGCCGCATCGAACAGAGTGAAAGCTCGAAAAAAGAGGAATTGTCGGAACAATTTGATGAATTGACAACCGCCATATGGTCCATTCTATTGGACGGATCGCTTGGGTTCCTAAATGTTATTTCCAAAATAGATTTTTTGCCTATCGGTACAAAACATGTTTTTGTGCAGGAGCTAAAAACACTTTACGATGCTGAAAAAGTCCTGAAACAGGAAAAATTCGAAAAATACCTGAAAAATGATGTCCTGAGTCATCGGCACAAAGCTGAGCGAATTTTGGAGCAAGTTATCGACCGTGCACCGCAACTATTACAACTGGAAATTTAGATAAAGAATTATGATACAACGCATATGGGACAACTTCCTTACAGAGCGCGATAAGCAGGTTTTTATGTCTTCCGGTTATGGCGCACGTGCGGGCTTCGGTGAAAAACCGGCACTCCTGGTGATCGATATAAATTACAATTTTTGTGGAGACCGACCAGAACCGATCTTGGAATCTATCAAGCGCTATCGCAATTCCTGTGGTGAAGACGCATGGGATGCAATTCCCCATGTCCAGAAATTGATAGCTTCTGCACGTGATAAAAAGCTTCCAGTTATTTATTCAACGGGACAGCAGCGAGTCGACAGTTGGGACCGTGGCAGTTGGGCCTTGAAGAATACGCGTTCTTCCGAAGACGCGATCCCGCCGGAATCCAGAAGTAGCAACCGGGAAGGCAATGACATCATCGACGAGATTGCACCGGAACCGCAGGACATCGTTCTATACAAATTAAAACCGAGCGTTTTTCACGGCACCAATATGATGGGTTTCATCAACGATCTGGGCGCAGATTCTTTGATTATCACCGGCACAACGACGTCCGGTTGTGTCCGCGCCACTGTTCTCGACGCTTTTAGTCTCAATCTTCGGGTAACCTTGGCCGAAGAAGCTTGTTTTGACCGATCGCAGGCGTCCCACGCCATCAATTTATGCGATATGAACGCAAAATACGCCGATGTCATTAGTACTGAAGAAGTAATCGACCACATAGAAAAATTGCCCGATTTGGATTTCAACCTTCCGACGGGCAACCCTTAAACTTGTTGAATCATTTTCCCGGGTTTGATCGGCAGGTCCGATTAAGTGCCGACGGCAGGCTTTAAGGCTGCAAAAAGGGGATTGTAAATTCTACAATCCCCTTTTTGCATCAAAATTTACTTTTCTTCGAAATAATGAATTTCGTATATCATGCAACCATTTTCAGATTTGAACGGGCCGTGGGGTGCTCCCGGTGGCCGACAGGCATAGGTATTGGCAGGGAAAGACTCACCACCCTCGCCGTTTTCATCATTGCCGACGGTCAGGTCACCGCTCAGCATATAAACTTCTTCCCAGTATTCGTGAACAAAAGGTTCCGTGGTGAACGTACCAGCATCTATTTTCAGCAACCGGGTCCGGTTTCCCGTTCCATTTTCTTCATCCAGGGATCCGGCCAGGATTTTCTGTTTCATTCCTTCAGGATAGCCCTCGGGGACCTCCCATCCGGTGGACAGATCAATTGTGTGGAATTCATCATGTATTTTTGGATTTGGCATATCGTACTCTCCCTTTAATCCAGGCTATTGTCCTTTTCTGCCGCTATCAATAGCGCTGCAAAACAGGACTTTCAAATGTTGTTTGGATCAATCAACTATGCCGAATTGTTAACTGCCCAAACGTCAATTATCACCCTTATTACCCTGCATTTAGTCTAATCACTATATTTCCAATCCGCTATATCTCATTTGTTTGATTGGTAATTGAAGTATTGCTCCTGGCACGGTCTATTGACTTCGAATTCATAGACGGAGAAGATAATTTAATTTGGGGGATTGCGGGGATGGATCCGCGCCCTGGAAGAAGCGGGTGTGTTACACGAGATTGACGCCGAAGTTCATTGGGACTGTGAGTTGGGCACCGTTACACGTAAGGTTTTCGGACGTGCTGACGGCCCGGTTCCTTTGTTCAATAATATCACTGATCACCAAGATACCGCCAGCAGGCGGAGCACAGAGAGGACGTAACAGGTGGCTGAAAAAGCGTATGCTGCGGTCCTGACAAAAGAACGACATTTCGACTACCGGGATGTGGACATACCGGAAACTGGCCCAGACGAAGGCCTGCTCCGCATGGAAGCGGCTGGCTTATGCGGTACTGACTTTGAACAATTTGACGGCCATTTCGCCGGCACGGTGTATGGCCAACTGCCGATGACACCTGGCCATGAAATCCTGGGCTGGATTGAAAAAGTCGGTGCGAATGCTGCTAAGCGCTGGGGTGTTAAAGAAGGAGACCGGGTGATCGTCGAAACTTCAATACCCTGCGGAGACTGCGTGCCTTGCCAGGACGACCGGCCAATCTTTTGCGATGAAAATATGGGATACGGCATTCGGCTGGGCTTTGATCGCGTGCCTCATCTTTGGGGAGGATACGCATCACACCTTTATCTTCATCCCAAATCCAGACTTCACAAGGTACCGAACAACATCCCCACCGATGCCATGAGCCTGTTTAATCCGCTTTCCAATGCCGTCCGCTGGGCTGCCTCGAAGCCCAATCTAAAAGCCGGTCAATCGATTGTTATCGAAGGGCCCGGACAGCGGGGTTTACTTAGCGTCGTCGTGGCCCGGGAACTGGGTGCTGAAAATATTATCGTCACCGGCACCAACGCTGACGAAAACAGACTAGAACTCGCCCGCCAATTCGGTGCAACTGCCACTATCAATGTCGAGCAAGAGGATCCGGTCGAATGTGTCCTGGAATTGACCGAAGGCCGAAAAGTCGATGTTGTATTGGATGTCTCGGCGGGCGCGACCGAGCCTATTGTGCAAGGGATTGAAATGATCAGAAAAGGTGGCACGTTTGTCGTTGCCGGTGTTAAAACCCACAATGCCTTGAATGGTTTCTATACGGACAAATTGATCTTCAACGAAATTTCCATGCTCGGTGTGCTGTCATCTGACTGGTCGGATACGGCAAAGGCAGTGGAAATACTCAAAGATCACTGGCAGGAACTTAAAGTGCTCTGCACCCACTCTTATCCAATCGGCGAAGCGGAAAAAGCCATACGAGTCTTGGGCCGGGAAATAGAAGACGGCGACGATCCGGTTCATATTTATTTGGATACAACAATTGCTCCATAAAAAGGACGGGGAAGTATTATGGCAACATCGCTGACTATTAGACTAGCTGCAGGATCCGGCCCCACATTCGGTGTTGATGATCTGGCCTGCGCCGCCGCTACCCATTTAGGGTGCTGGGAAGAGGAAGGTTTAGACGTGACGTGGACCCCGGTTCACGGCGGCGTCGCTGCGATGCAGGCGGTTTTGGACGACGTTGTCGATGTTTCCTATGGCGGGCTGGGCCCGGTACTGCGCTTCCGTACCGAAGGACAGCCGGTCCGCATAATTGTTTCGATGGCACGAGCCTTGGCGCAAAACTTGGTGACACAGAAACACTTTACCTCGCTGGAACAATTAAGGGGTGCTTCATGGGCGCTGGATGGTTTCGGCGCTCTTAGTCACCATATGGCGAGATTGGTCGTCCGTGCTTTGAAAATCGGTGAGGACGAAATTGACTGGCAAGCCGTCGGCCCGCCACCTGAAAGAATAGACCGCCTGCTGGCCAATACCATCGATGTATCGCTGATTCGCGTCGAGGAAGCGACATCGCTGAACGCCGATACCAGCAACAATCTCCACACCTTGCTCGGCTTTGCTGAGTTAAAAGATCTTGTACCGGTTCAGCCTCATGGCGTTCTTGGAACCACGAAGGCATACGAAGAAGCCCACCAGGAAGAACTTCATCGACTGACTCGCGGCATGATCAAGGCGTCAAGGGCGCTGAATGACGATTTCGAGAATTTTCGAAAAGTCTACGATCATCATGTCACCGTTGAGGTGGCGGAAGAGGATGTTCATGCCATATGGCAGAAAGAAAGAGAATCTGGTGGCTTTGCTGTCAACGGCGAGCTCACCAGCGGACATTGGCAAAGTCAGATGGAGTTGTTTTACGAACTGAATCCCGATCTCGCCAAAATTACGCGTGATGACGTAATCGCAGAAATTTTCGTCCAGCAAGCACTTGAAGAATTAGGCGTTCAGTCAGGCGGCGATTATCCTGGCTGAAGCGGTTCGCCGACCCAAACGTTGGTTTTAACCATGTCGGCGACTTCCTCCTGAATTAGGTCGGAAATGCGGAGCACGGCATTCGAAATTGCCCGGTCAGTAGGTGTTGCCAGAACCAATCGGCGGGACAAAGGCGGATCTTTAATCGGTGCGGCGCACAACGCGCCTTCTTCAATTTCCTTATGCACGGCAGGCAACGGTAAAATTGTGCTGCCTAGTCCAAGCCAAACGAAATCCTTCAATACACTGAGAGCATCGGCTTCCATGACGACTTCAAGCTCGCAATCCACCTTCTGTGCCTGACGCTCGATCAATTGCCGTAAGCTGTGCGGCTCACCCGGTAGCATAAATTTTTCTTCCGCAAGTCTCTCAAACGGCACCGCTTTTCTTGGCGAAAGTTTTGCGGCCGATGGAGAGATTAAAAATAAATCTTCCAGGAGAAGCGGTTGAATTCGAAGATTTCCTGGGGTTTTCGGGTCGTAAAGAATGGCCAAATCAATGCTTCCCCGCTGTAACCAATCGATCAAATGGCTGGTAAATCCGGCCGTAAACCGAACATGCACATCAGGATAAAGATCCATCATGTCCTTGGCCAAACGCCCCGCTAAAATATCGGCCACAGTTGGCGGCATGCCGACGACCACATTGCCGCGCACCCAGCCCGTTGAAGAAATGGCATCCGAGCGCGCCTCTTCTACCTGCCTAAGAATGTTGGTGGCCCGTTCCCGCAATAATTCACCGGTCTGGGTCAAAACCATTCCCCGACCGTGGCGAGTAAACAGCGCAGTACCCAATTCTTCTTCAAGCGCCCTGATTTGCCGGCTTAACGCTGGCTGGGCGACGTGAAGCCTGTCGGCGGCCTTGCTTAGGCTACCCAATTCACCAATATGAACCAATGTTCTAAGTTGCCTGAGATTCAATTTTCCTACTTTCCACTTTTAAGTTGCCTATTAACGATATGGCATATCTCTTTTAAAACAATTGTATTTGAAGAATAGGACGAGGCAAGCTCTTATTAGAGTCCAAAATTTCTGGACATAATAAATACGCTCACAAAAACTGCGGGAAATATCCTTTTATGCTGAAGAATGAGCAACTCGCCCCCCTTGATACAAGACATGAATCTTGGCCGGATCAAGTATTTGATGCCTTAATTGCTGCTCAGGTAAAACATGTGGTCTATGTGCCCGATACGGGGCACGCCCAACTGATAGAGCGCGCTCATGACGATACTAGGTTAGAAGTTACCGTTTTAACGACCGAGGAAGAAGGTATTGGCCTCCTGACCGGCGCGTGGTTGGGTGGCGAAAGGGGTGTTTTGCTTATGCAGTCGAGCGGCGTCGGCAACTGCATCAACACTTTATCGCTCATAAAAAATTGCCGAATACCTTTTTTGACACTCGTCACCATGCGGGGCGATTGGGCGGAATTCAATCCGTGGCAAAATGCGATGGCCAACGCGACGGCCCCTTCTCTTAAATTGATGGGCGTGATGACGCGCTATGTTGATCAACCCGATGATATTGCGGAAGTCGTCTCGGCAGCCGCCGACATGGTTTTCAACGGTGATGAAGCTATGGCGATATTGATTTCGCAGCGCATGATCGGCCGGAAAGAATGGTCGAAATGAATATAGAATCAATTGGCACCTTAGAACGCCGTTCCGTTGTTGCCGAACTGTTAGTAGACCGCGGCAAATTGCTTGTTGTAACCGGACTAGGTTCCCCCAGTTATGACGTCACAGCGGCTGGCGATATGGGCACAAATTTTTACCTTTGGGGCGCCATGGGGAGCGCCGCTACGGTCGGGCTGGGACTTGCCCTGGCTCAGCCTGAAAAGCCGGTTACCGTGATAACGGGCGATGGCGAAATGTACATGGGCCTGGGAGCCCTCTCGACCATCGGCGCCAAGCAACCAAAAAATCTCAGTATCATCGTTCTCGACAATGGCCGGTTCGGCGAAACGGGCATGCAAAAAGCCCATAGCTCCTATGGCATTGATCTGGCCGGTGTCGCCCAAGCATGCCAATTTAATACCGTCGAGAAAATTGAAGATATGAACGGCATCAGCCAGTTTCGGCCACTGTTGCAGTCGACCAATTCAGGTTTGCGCTTCGCTCAAGTCATGATCAAGGCGGAAAACCTCGTGCGCACCATACCGCCCCGTGACAATGTTCATTTGAAAAATCGTTTTAGGGCTGCCTTGGGGTTCTCTACGATATAGCTTGAAGGGGAAGGTAGATGTCGGAACCGGTACGGTATCATAATCTCGTTAACGGAAATCGCATTGATTCCAATGGTGGCGACTGGGTCGAATCCTACAATCCCTTTACCGGTGAGGTCTGGAGCCTGGTCCCAGCCTGCAATGCTGCTGACGTAGACCGTGCTGTTGAAAGCGCTCACACGGCTTTTTCTACCGGTGACTGGCCGAATATGACCCCATCGGCGAGAGGCCGCCTATTGATGCGCCTTGCCGATCTGATAACGGAAAATTCTGAAAGCTTGGCCCAGACTGAAGTCCGCGACAACGGTAAGCTGATTGCCGAGATGGCTGGTCAGACCGCCTATCTGCCCGAATGGTACCGTTATTTCGGCGGTTTGGCCGACAAGATTGAAGGCAGCGTAATACCCATCGATAAGCCAGACATGTTTACCTTTACCCGCCGGGAACCGTTGGGTGTTGTCGCCATGCTGACACCCTGGAATTCCCCCCTCCTTTTGCTGGCCTGGAAACTGGCCCCGGCCTTAGCAGCCGGGAACACCTCGGTGATCAAGCCTTCGGAATTCACGTCGTCTTCGACGCTAGAATTTGTTGAGCTGTTCGAGAAAGCGGGGTTCCCGCCGGGAGTGGTCAATACGGTCACCGGATATGGCCAAGATGTGGGCGAACCTTTAACCAAACACCCAGATGTCGCCAAAATTGCCTTCACCGGCGGCAACGTGGCCGGCCAAAGCGTTTATCAAGCAGCCGCGCGGGGCATGAAAAAAGTCACTCTGGAGTTGGGCGGTAAATCCCCCAACATCATTTTTGACGATGCTGATCTCGATAGCGCGGTCAACGGCGCTGTTTCGGGTATATTCGCCGCCACTGGCCAGACTTGTATTGCTGGTTCTCGCCTCTTGGTTCAGCGCAACGTTCATGACCAAATTATGGACAAACTATTGGAAATTGCGGGCACGGCGCGCATGGGTAATCCGGCGGAAATGTCGACCCAGGTTGGCCCTGTCACCACGACCCAGCAGCGAGAAAAAATTCTTTCCTATATAGACATTGCGAAGTCCGAAGGCGCAGAATGTGCTTTTGGCGGCGGTATTCCTGAGGATGAATCATTAAAGAATGGCTGGTTTGTCGAACCGACAATTTTTACCAACGTCAAAAACGAAATGCGCATCGCTCAGGAAGAGGTGTTCGGCCCGGTCCTCAGCGTTATTACCTTCGATGACGAAGACCATGCCTTGGCAATCGCCAACGATACTCAGTTCGGCCTTGCGTCGGGTGTTTGGACCACCGATATTGGTCGCGCCTTCCGCATGTCGGAAAAAATAAAAGCGGGCATGGTATGGATCAATACCTACCGGGCCGTCAGCTTTTTGGCACCGTTCGGTGGCTATAAGCAGAGCGGTATTGGCCGGGAAAGCGGCCAAGAAGCGATAGAAGAATACCTTCAGACCAAAACTGTCTGGATCAGCGCCACCGGCAAAATGGCCAATCCTTTCGTTTTGAGCTGATTGTTGAATTCGGCGGGTAACGCCCAAAAAAATAATTACTAAGTTTTATTTCAATTTTAACAGGGAGTTCGTCATGAAAATGACTCTAACTTTAACGGCATCGGCAATTGCTATTAGCCTACCGCTTGCGTTAGCTGGAGTAGTGAACAATTTGGCTTCTGCAGCCAAACTGACTATGAAAATCGGCACACCCACCATCAACGATACCCAGCATGAATGGATGAAGCGGTTCAAAAAGAGGATCGAAGCAAAAACCAATGGTGACATTGACGTCAAACTATTCCCGGCCAGCCAATTGGGTAAAATCCCGCGCATGATCGAAGGCGTCCAATTGGGCACCATCGAAGGCGTTGTCGCACCGGCGGCCTTTTTTATTGGCCTCGAACGCCGCAATTCCGTTCTCAGTGTTCCCGGTCTATTTAAAGATGTGAGCCATTGCTGGCGAGTCTTCGGCGACAATGAATTCAGGAAATTGATGCTACCATTGATGGAGCCCAAAGGCATCACGGCGGTCGGCCTCACTTGCACGGCTTCACAGGCTTTCCTAACCAAAAAGCGGGTTACCAAATTGGCGGACTTGAAAGGTCTGCGCATGCGGGTCCTGGCGTCCCCCTTGGAAATCGAACCCTTGAAGGCGCTTGGCATCAAACCGGTTCCCATGCCTTTGGGTGAAGTCGTTCCTGGCCTGAAACAGAACCTTATCGACGGCGTCAGCTCAATCCCTGTCCTATTCGGAAAATTGAAAATGGATACAGTTGCCAAACACATCCTGACATCCAGTCTGAATTTCTTTGCGGTTCCAACCTATGTAAGCATGAAGTTCTGGAACAAGTTGTCCCCGACACAAAAGAAATTAATGCGTGCTGAAGGACGCGAAGTTGAGAAAGAAGTTGTCGAGTGGAACAATAAAGCCAACGCTGGAGTCCTGGCAGGCTGGAAAAAGCGCGGTGGTACAGTGAATGCCCTGTCAGCCGCCGAACAAGCGAAAATTTCCAGCGTGACAAATGCCGTCGGCGTTAAGTTCATCAACAGCAAACCTCCTCTCACCGCTTTTTTCAAACAGGTCAACGCCATCGTCCAAAAGCACAAATAATATGGCGGGATAAACGCATGGGGAACAGTTCCGGCTGTTCCCCAATTTTTTATTTAAGAGTAGCATCGTATCAGGGAACTTTGGGAAAGGGGAAATTTTGGAAGAGACCGGAGTGCTAGCCAAGGGATTCGGACGGTTTCTTGATGTGGTCAAATTGCTTCTCGCCTCTCTCATGCTGGTTGCGATTGTGGT